>Ga0209630_10000964_pt1 | contig 32241 bp, 24 predicted proteins | sample COG_01_FD_184745 | JGI IMG/M metagenome (GOLD analysis project Ga0209630, IMG submission 184745) | Pelagic Microbial community sample from North Sea - COGITO 998_met_01 (SPAdes) (version 2) | ecosystem: Environmental > Aquatic > Marine > Neritic zone/Coastal water | place: Helgoland, sampling... | reverse complement strand
TTATTGAGCTTAAATAGAGTATAGCATCCTTTATATTGCTTACCCTTGCAATTGGTATTTTAAAAACTCCTCCTGAGGATGTTTTTACAACATCAGCATTAATAGGGGCAGAGTTATTTTGAGAAATTATTATTCCATCTATATCAGCAGCAGCGCTGGTTCTTATTATTGCTCCAAAATTCCTTGTATCTGTAACTCCATCAAGTAATAAGTAAGTTTTTGGAGATTTTTCATCAAAAGTTGATGAAATTAAATCTTCTATAGATAACAGTGTAACTGGTGATAAAATTGCTACTGCACCTTGATGGTTTTTTTCACTGTATTTTTTAAACTTTTCTTTAGGTACGAATGAGGACTTTATATTCTTTCTCTCTAGAAGAATAACTAGTGACCTAAATAAACTACTTTGAGGGGAATCAGATTTTAACAGGTATACTTTAGAAATTTCTTTTGATGATTCTATAGCTTCAATAATGCTTCTGATACCATAAATTTCAATTTGTTTTTCCATATATGTATAAAAAAAAAGGAGGTTAAAAAACCTCCTTTTTATTAAATAATTTAATCAAATTTATTGACAAATATTAAGAGCTTTAAATCCAACTGCAGGACTTGTTCCGTCCGATAAAGCAGTTTGACCGTTAGCACCATTTAAATCTGTCCATTCAACTTGATATGTTATTTCACTATCCCAATCACCTGATGTGAAAGCAATACCTACTGTCGAAGCTGATGCAGGTACAGTAATAGTTTTAGAAACGTCAGCACCACCAGCCATACCAATGACTGTTGTTACGCCGTCTACTGTAAACTCAACTGTTGCACCGTTCCAACCATCACCGTAGCTATCTTGACCATTAATGGTGTAGATACCTGCTACAGATCCAGTATTATTAGCATCAAATCTACATCCAATAATTAATGGATATTGAAATGGTGATCTGAAATAAGATCCAGTCATGGATCCTGTTACTGATGATCTTGAATAAGATTTCCCATTAGTAAGATTTAACTGAAATCTTACAGTAACAACATCGTTTCCACTAAAGCTAGAGACACCCACGGCACCTAAAGCTGCGTTTAATGAAAGTGATACGTCAAATCTAGGAAGTCCTACAGGACCGTCTGTCATTGCTGACCTATCAATTGTTTGATAAAGTGTTTCTGAACCACCGTTAAATGATATAAACATTTCAACATTTTGAGTTAGAGCTCCCATTTCAGGATCGTGTGGCTCAAATGTCCAGTTTACAATTGAAGTACCTGGTGTTGCTGCTTGAAATTCCCCAGTTTGAGAAATTTGTCTAAGCGCTGAACCTTGCTCATACTCACTAAGCATATAGTCAGTCATCATCTCGTAACCACCATATTCATCAGAACTGTATTCTTTTGAACATGAAACTACAAGAGCAATTAAAGTTATAGATATAAATAATTTTTTCATGATTTTATAGTTTTAGTCGACCGCTGGTCCGTTAGAGTTCCAAAATACTCTTCCTGATACATCAGATTTCTGAGTAACATTTGAGTTGTTAGCCGCAAAGTTCTGTGGATACCACATAGATAAAGGAAACTGTCCTGGATCTGGTTCAACCATTGGTTGAAGGTTTTGTGGATAACCATTTCTTCTATAAGAATTATAGTTTTCAGTACCACCACCTTGTGATGCTATCCAAAATTCTTCTGCCCATAGCTCCAGCTTAGCACCTAATGATGAAGCTGCAGTCCAATCGGCTGCAAAATTTGCGATATAAGAATCTATTGAAGCTGCATCCATTGCTGGAGCACCTGCTATATCATCTACTTTATTTAAGCTAGATCTAATAGCTGCAAGAGTTTCAGTAGTTGGATCACCACCAGTCATAACAGCTACTTCAGCATTCATAAAATGCATCCATGTGTTAAGCATAACAGGAGTAACACCAAGTCCACCTAAACCGTCACCTAAACCAAGTGACTGGAAGCTTTCATCATCAAAAGCACCACCTGCAGGATAAACACCTGCTATAGTTCTTTTAAATCCGTCTGGTGGAATACCTTCATCGTTTCCGTGATCTCTTCCCCAATATCCTTCTGGAAGATTACAGTATAGTCCGTATGCAACTCTATGTGGCTCAATATAGTAACCAGGAGTTGAACATTCTAAACTAATCTCATCAACAGGACCATCCTTTCCAGGAGTTTGAGCAACTTGTCTATAGAATAAATAATTGATACGAGGATCTCTCATACCATTTCTACCAATCATCATACGATTCATTAACCAGTTTGATTGATATACACCTGCTCCTGTATTAGAGTAACTTGATCTATACATTGGGTGTCTAGTATCAGGATTAATTGCATTTGTTCCCCAAGTAAATTGGAAATCATCTGAACTATCCGTTATATAGTTAGTTATTGAGTTATAACTAGCGTAATCTCCTACATTTAAATATGCTTTTTTCTTTATACTATTAGCTGCCTTAATCCATCCAGAGGCATCTCCACCATAGTACATATCGTACTGAGGAGCAGCTCCACCTTGACCAAAGTTATTAATAGCAGAATCTAGCATAGCTAAAGCTGCATTATATACAGATTGTCCTGAATCCAAAGCTGGATTAAGATTTTCTGATCCTAATAATGCTTCTGTGTAAGGAACATCACCGAAGTAATCAACAAGAGTTAATAATGTATAAGCTTGCATAACCTCACCCATAGCTATATAGTATGTTAGGCCACTTTCTGCAGCTAATGCATTCATTACTCTAATGTCTTCCATTATTTGTTGATATGCCTGCGACCATACTCCTGAAAATGAATTCGGAGAATATGCATCACGATATAATCTTTCACCACCCAATTGGTTAATTCTAGTTAATCTAGAACCAACACCATTTAGACCATTCACCATATATGCGAAATCAACTTGGATTTCGTTAATGAATAGATCTGCACTTGCCTGTGCAGGACTTAGTGCATTAGGGTTAGAAGTTAAATCTAACTCAGTAGTTTCACATGAGCTTAATACTAGTAGACTAGTTAAAGCTATAATTGAAATTTTGTTTAAAGTTTTCATAATCTTTTAAATATTTGAATTAGAATGTTAGTTTTAAACTTACACCGTATCTTTTAGCACTAACACCATTGAAGTATTCAAAACCTGAACCATTTCCAACACCTAAACCGGCGATGTTTGGATCATAATTTGTTCCTTCAGGAGTGTTATATGCATCATACCAAAGGTTAAAACCTTGTGCAGATACTGAAGCCGCTCCGAATGGAGTTTTATCTAGCCATTTAGAAGGCACGTCATAAGTAAGTGAAACTTCACTTAGTCTTAATACACTAGCATCCCATGTTCTTAATTCATCAGCACCTAAGATTAGGTTTCCGAAATAGGTTGTAGCGTTATCAATTTGCTTATTATTAGGAGAACCATCAGAAAGAACACCAGGTAAAATATATGGTAATTCTCTATCAACAGTATCCGTAGTAATACCTCTACCAAGAAGTGTCATCATATAACTTGAGTACATATCACCACCAATAGTAGCGTTGAATAGGAAATTAAATGAAAAATCTCCATATGTAATTGTGTTAGCTATATTAGCAATAAAGTCTGGGTTAGCATCACCAATTAAAGCATATTTGTTAGTCTTATAATTAGTATCATTGTTACTAGTATAACTACCTGAAGCATCAATTACTGGTGCACCTGAGGCATCTCTACCAACAGAAGTTCCAATCATAGATGTTAAAGGTAATCCTGTAATAGCAGCATTTCCTCTAGAACCAAATCCAGCATAAACAATTTGATCTGTATCTTGTCCTAAATCCACGACGATTGCTTGGTTAGTTGTATAGTTTAAACTAGTACTCCAGTTAAACTTATCACCTCTAATCCAATCAGCGTTTAAATCAACTTCCCATCCAGTAGCTTCAATTTTACCAATGTTAGTACTTGTAGAAGTATAACCTGTAGAAGGGTCTAATGGTTGAGATATTATAAGATCAGTTGTATTTCTTTGGAAATAAGAAACTTCAGCAGATAATCTGTTATCTAGTATATTTGCTTCAATTCCAAACTCAAGTTCAGCAAGTAACTCTGGCTTTAAAGCTGTGTTACCAAGTTGTGAACCAGTTGTGTTTGAAATTACATCAGTACCAGCAACTTGAAAACTTTTAGTATTAAGGCTAAGGGTAGATGCGATAGGATATCCTGATGGATAAGTCGCAGATGTACCATAACTCGCTCTAACTTTTAAGAAATCAATTGGTAAGTTACCAAAGTCTAAAACAGAAGATGGAACAAAAGATATACTAGCAGATGGATAAGTTATAGATCTATTTTCTTCTGAAAGGTTAGATACCCAGTCAGTTCTAGATGCTAAAGTTATATACAAGTAGTTTTGATAATCTAGAGATGCTTGACCAAATACACCAAGTACGTTTCTTCTAGAATAAAATTCAATTTCTTCTTGATTGTTGAAATTATAATGTCTTAAAACATTAAATACATTTTGTCCAGTACTTCTTACACCATTTCTATCATATTCTCTTGCATTAGATGTAGCACCAGCATTAAATGTCATAGACCAATCACTATCAAGCTCGTAATCACCATTTATAGTAATCTGGTGATTAAAAATTGTAGATGTATTATTCCACTTTTCGTAGAAACCAGATTGTGATTCAACACTTCCGTCAACACCACCTTTATTTTGGTAACTCGTGTTGTCTTCACTATATACATCATAACCGTATCTATATTGAACATTTAAATTATCAGAGATATCATATTGTACTGAAGTACCACCATATAACCTATGAGTTGCTTGCGCATCTTGAGTATTATTAACAGTCCATAATGGATGTTGAATACCATTTGAAGATCTATAATAAATAGATGCTCCAGTAATAGGGTGAGCATAAGGTAAATCAGCTATACTCACAGATCTTGGAGTATAAAATACGTTACCATATAATGATGAATCACTACTACCACTACTATATGCAGCAGCAATAGGAGGAGATTTAAAATCAGTAAATGAGTAGTTAAGTGTCCCGTTAACAGTAATTTTATTTGATAATACAGCTCTACCACCGAAACTTATATTGTTTCTTCTTAGAGTGTTTCCAGGTGTGAACCCTTGATCATCTAGATTACCATAGTTAACATTGTACGATACTTTTCCGTCATCACTTTGACCTCTGAAGTTAATGTTAGTGTTAACAATACTTCCAGGTTGAAATAAATCACCTGTGCTATCGTAAGGTTTCCATTCCCAAAGAGAATCTTCAGATAAACCTATTAAAGGAAGAAGATCTCTAGCAAGGAACCTTGCGTTTAAGTTACTGTTGTATGGGTGTTTTAAAAATCCAGGTTGTCCTGAAACTGCACCATTAATTTGTGATTGTTTACCCCAACCAGCAGGACCTTCCTCACGGAAACTTGGACCCCAGTTAGAGAAGAACCAACCAAAGTTTTGGTTAAATCCATTACCATACTCCATTTGATAGTCAGGCTTCATGGCAAGCTCGTTAGAGAAGTAAGATGTGTTTACAGTTACTTCATTTTTTTGAGCATTCATACCTGAAGCAGTAGTACCGGATTTTGTAGTAATTAAAACTACACCGTTTCTACCTTGCGATCCATAAAGAGTAGCGGCAGCTAATCCTTTAAGAACGTTTACAGACTCAATATTATTTGGATCTAGATCTAGGAATCTTGACGAACCATTGTTACCTGAAGTGAAACTTCCCTGTGCGTTAGTATCGCTTTGGAAAGGCACACCGTCAACAACAAATAATGGCTGGTTACTTGAACTAAAGGTACTTAAACCTCTAATCACAACACTTGTTCCTGAACCAGAAATACCACCTTGATTTGTTACCTGAACCCCAGAAGCTTTACCAGATAAAACACGTGCAACATCACCAGAAGCTCTACTTTCGATTTGACTATTGTCAACCTCAGATACAGCATATCCTAGTGCACGTTTTTCTCTTGTAATACCTAAACTGGTTACGATAACTTCATCAAGTTGATTACCTAGGGAAAGACTCACATTAATGACGTTGCCTGAACCAACTACTATTGCAGATGTTTCATAACCAACGAAACTGAATTCCAGAGACTGGCCTTCAGATACATTAATAGAAAAGTTCCCATCGAAATCAGTGGTTACACCAGTAGTTGTATTTTGAACAAGAACAGTAGCTCCCGGTAAAGGAAGACCGTCAGGGTCAGAAACAACACCAGTTACTGTCTTCTGCGCAAACGACAGTTGAGTCGTTAGCAAGAAAACCACTAGTAATCTGAATAAGCTTTTCATACTTAGTTATTTAGTTATTAATAAATTTTTGTTAAAATTTTCTTAAATTTTTCGTAAACGCTAAGTTACATCAATAATTCAGAAAAAAAAGGAACTTTTGATGTTTATTGTAAAAAAACTAAAAAAAACGAGATTTTTGTAGTTAAAAAGGCTATAATTTGTGAATATGGTAAAAATTTAATCGAAATATTAATATATTCGTAATAAAACTATAAATTTTCTGCGAATTCAAAAATCTTGATTATTGAACTCAATTCACTTACTTTAAGTTTCTCTGATTTAATAAATTTCTTAACCTTATCAGAATTAGATTTAAAATAACTAATTATAGATTTTTTACTTTGTTTAAGTTTAACAGGAGTGCCTCCGTTAGAACTTATGTAAAGTTCTTCGCTTTCAACATATCTAGGGGGAAAAGAATTCTCTAAGGATGTTCTTGCAATTTTTGCTTCCATAAAAGTTTTCTTTCTTTTTAAGTAAAGTTTATCATTATTACCATCAAAAATATTTACTAGATATCCAATAAAAGCATTTCCTGATTCAAGTCTGTATGGAAGGTACTCATATCTCTCACCATTTATTAGCGGAATAACATCTGCACTTTTAAGAAGAATAACATCTGTTTCATCCTGATATTGTGTATCTGCCATTTCAATTTCATCTCTAAATGCATTATATCTCATGTATCCAGTGTCATTTAATTCTTTACCAAAGTATTCAAGTTTAGCAATTTTAAAATCTTTATTAAAATAATGACTTCCTTGAACGTTTAATGGTTGAGCCTTTCTTTGAGATCTATTTCCAAAATCAATTAAGGCAGATTGAGTAGCTCCTGTAATGTTATTGTTAATATTACCTTGGGATTGTAGATTAAATGTTAGCAGAGTGCTAAATAATAAGATATAGATATATTTCATTTTAAAAATTTACGGCAAATATAATTTTAATTATGATAAAATTTTACAGTAATGATTTGTATTTAACATTTAATTAATTAATTGTTAATTGGAAATCAAATATTCCAAAAAGTTTAAAAAATTATTCAATATTTAATTTATTGAAAAATATTAATTTGATTTTTAAATAAATCCTCTAGTTTTTCTGCTTCTCTTATTTTTTTTAATTTGTTATCGTGAATGCACACCTCTGCTGGTCTTAACCTACTATTGTAGTTGCTAGACATGTTATATCCATAAGCGCCTGCATTTTTAAAACAAAGAATATCATCTTTTGAAATTTTTGAAACCTTTCTTTTTTCTGCAAAAGTATCTTTTTCGCATATATAGCCAACTATTGTATACTCTTCTTTCTGATCATTAGGGTTTGATAAATTAACGACTTCATGATAAGATTTATAAAGAGTAGGTCTAATAAAGTGATTAAATCCTGAGTTAACTTGAGCAAAACAATTATTATGGGATTTTTTAATATAATTAACCTTAGTGATAAAATATCCTGAGTCGCTTACTAGAAATTTGCCAGGTTCAAAAATTAATTTTAATTCTTTTCCAGTTTTGTTTTTAAATTTTTTATATTCCTTTTCTAATATGGATGCGTAATCTTCAAGACTGGTTTCAGTATCGCCTGAGAAGTAAGGGATCTTGATCCCTCCTCCTAAATCAATACTTTCAATTCTTTTAAATTTAGTTGCAATTGAAAATATTTTTTTAATTCCTTCATCAAATTGATTATTTTTTATGATATCACTTCCGGTGTGAATGTGAAGACCGGTAACTTTTATTTTCCTTACTTCATCCATCCTAATTAAATCTTCTAAAAATTCTTCAGGTATTCCAAATTTAGAATTAGAATGTCCGACGCTTATATTATCATTACCTCCTGCATATATTCCAGGGTTAATTCTAATTGATATTGATTGATTTGGGTAATGTTTTGAAAATTCTTTAACTGACTCAAGGCTATCAAGATTTATTTTTACCCCCAGAGATTTTGCTTCTTGAATTTCTGAAAAATCAACACCATTTGGAGTGTATAGAATTTCATCTTTATTAAATCCGCATTTAATGCCAATTTTGACTTCTTCAATAGACACAGCGTCAAGACCTAATCCTAAATTTTTAATAAATTTTAAAATGGAGATATTAGATAATGATTTAGAAGCAAAATGAATTTTATAGTTGTTTAAATTTTTAAATGCATTTTGAAGTTTTCTATATTGATTTTCAATTATTGATAAGTCATATACATAAATAGGCGTTCCAAAATTATAAGCAGCTTCTTCGAGTTTTTTAATATTCATAAATTGAATTTAGCAATAAATATAAATCTGATTTTAAATAATTCAAATTTCTTAAGTTTTGTAGCTATATTTGTCGGCATGAATTTACATGAATATCAAGGCAAACAATTACTAGAAAAATTTAATGTTTCAATTCAAAAAGGCTATGTTGCTAATACTCCAGAAGAAGCTGTGGATTGCGCTAAAAAACTTTCAGATGAAACAGGTACAAATATTTTTGTAATTAAGGCTCAAATTCACGCAGGTGGAAGAGGAAAAGGAGGAGGGGTTAAAATTGCAAAAAGTCTTGAAGATGTTAAGAGAATTTCATCAGAAATTATAGGCATGAATCTTGTAACTCCTCAAACTTCAAAGGAGGGAAAGCTAGTTAGAAAAGTCCTTATTGCTGAAGATGTTTATTATGACGGAGATTCTGATAGAAAAGAATTTTATATTTCTGTATTACTAAACAGATCTTCATCAAAAAATATGATTGTCTACTCAACTGAGGGTGGGGTAGATATAGAAGCTGTTGCAGAGAATACTCCTGATTTAATTTTTAATGAGGAGATAGATCCTGGGACTGGTATCCTACCTTTTCAGGCAAGAAAAATAGCATTTAACCTTGGACTGCAGGGCACAGCATTTAAAAATATGACCAAGTTTGTTACTAATCTTTATAACGCATATTCTGAATCTGATGCTTCTTTATTTGAGATAAATCCAGTTTTAAAAGCATCGGATGATAAAATAATAGCAGTTGATTCTAAGGTAACAATTGATGAAAACGCTCTATTTAGACACAAAGATTATGAATCAATGAGAGATCTAAATGAAGAAAATCCAGTTGAAGTAGAGGCTAGAGAAAATGGCCTTAATTATGTAGACTTAGATGGTAATGTTGGTTGTATGGTAAATGGAGCTGGACTTGCAATGGCAACTATGGATTTAATTAAGATTGCAGGTGGAGAACCCGCAAACTTTCTTGATGTAGGGGGTACTGCAGATTCAGAAAGAGTTGAAAAAGCATTTAGACTTATTTTACAGGACTCTAATGTTAAGGCTATATTGGTAAATATATTTGGCGGTATAGTAAGATGTGATCGAGTAGCTGAAGGTATTGTATCAGCTTATAAAAATCTAGATAATATTAATGTCCCTATTATAGTTAGGCTTCAGGGTACAAATGCAGATAAAGCAAAAGAAATAATCGATAGTTCCGGGTTAAATGTTCTCTCTGCAACTGCGTTTGATGAGGCGGCGAACAAAGTTCAAGCTGCCATAAACTGACATAAAGTCATTATTTTTTATTTTTTAACGCCATTTTGGCACTATTTATTAAATGGTATTCTATTTGAATATTATTTAATGAATTTATAATTCAAATTGTTTAACTAAAAAATAAAAATATGAGAATAGTAAAATATAACAATAACAATAATTTTCCTTCATTAATGAATGAGTTTTTTAATGAGGATTTTGGAATGAATCTTATTAATAGAAATCATTCTGTACCATCTGTTAATTCTATTGAAAATAATGACTCTTTCGAAATTGATCTAGCTGTACCGGGAATGAAGAAAGATGATTTTAAAATTGAATTAATTGATAAAGTTTTAATTATTTCATCTGAAAATTCAAACTCTATTGAAAATGATAATATGAGATTAAATGAATTTAATTATTCATCTTTTCAGAGATCATTTAGAATTCCTGAGTCAGTCGAACTAGATAAGATAAAGGCTAATTATAAAAATGGAATTTTAAAGATTAAATTGCCAAAGAAAAAGGATTGTATTACTAAACCTAACAGAGTAATAGAAATAGGATAAACATTCAGGTTAATAATCTGTGAATTGGGTGCACTTTGTGCACCTTTTTTATTTTAATTTCTTTTTTAAAAAATCTATTTTATCTCGAAGGTCTGCTGCTTTAAGAAAATCAAGTTTTTTAGCAACAGTCTCCATTTCTTTCCTTAATTCTTTTATTTTACTTTCTATTTGATTTTTATTATGATAATCTTTGATTTCTTCTTCGAAGTTATCATAACTAGTGCTAATAGTTTCAGGAGTTTGTTCAAAAGTATTGCTAAAAGCTTTTTCCATCTGTTTTGGAATTATATTATTTTCAAAATTGTATTCTTCCTGTTTTCTTCTTCTATATTTAGTCTCCTTTATCGTTTTATTCATGCCATCAGTTATTCTATCAGCATACATTATTGATTTTCCATTAATATTTCTAGCTGCCCTTCCTACAGTTTGAATTAATGACCTATGACTTCTTAGAAAACCTTCTTTATCTGCATCTAGAATAGCTACCAATGATACTTCAGGAAGATCTAACCCTTCCCTTAATAAGTTTACACCAACCAAAACATCAAAAATTCCTTTTCTTAAATTTTGCATAATCTCAACTCTATCTAGAGTGTCAATGTCACTATGGATATAATTAGCTCTTATTTTTGATTTATGAAGAAATTTTGTCAACTCTTCTGCCATTCTTTTAGTTAATGTTGTTACTAGAACTCTTTCATCTTTATCAACTCTTTGAAGAATTTCCTCAATTAAATCATCAATTTGATTTTCAGATTTTCTTACTTCTATTATTGGATCAAGAACACCAGTTGGCCTAATTATTTGTTCAACAATTAACCCTTCAGATTTCTTTAATTCATAATCAGCAGGTGTAGCACTTACGTATAACACATTGTTTTGAATATCTTCAAATTCTTCAAATTTTAACGGTCTATTATCTAACGCAGCAGGAAGTCTAAACCCATATTCAACTAAATTTTCTTTTCTACTTCTATCTCCACCATACATGGCATGAACTTGAGGCACAGTTACATGACTCTCGTCTATTACCATTAAATAGTCATTTGGAAAATAATCCAATAAGCAAAAAGGTCTAGTACCTGGATTTCTTCCATCTAAATATCTTGAGTAGTTTTCAATTCCAGAACAATATCCAAGTTCTTTAATCATCTCCAGATCAAATTCAGTCCTTTCTCTTATTCTCTTTGCTTCTATATTTTTTTCTATCTCATCAAAATATTTTACTTGTTCTTCTAAATCAAATTCAATGCTATTAATTGCAGATTTAATACTTGATTCTGATGTAACAAAGATCATAGCTGGAAAAATTCTTAAATTTTCAAAGCTTTCTATTTTATTACCAGATAAAGGGTCTATCGATTCTATACTTTCAATTGTATCTCCAAAAAAATTAATTCTGTAGTAAATATCTGAGTAACTAGGAAAAATATCTACAACATCGCCTTTAACTGAAAAACTTCCCCTATTTAGTTCATTTATTGATCTTGAGTATTGACTTTTGACAAATAAAGTTAGAAGGTTAGAGATTTGAATTTCATCATCAATTGATATTTGAATAACATGCTTTTTAAACTCACTTGGATTACCAATCCCATATATACATGAAACTGATGCTACAACAATAATATCATCTCTTCCTGAAAGTAATGATGAAGTTGCGCTTAGTCTATATTTTTCAATTTGCTCATTTATTGATAAATCTTTTTCAATATATAATCCAGAAGATGGAATATATGCTTCGGGTTGATAATAATCGTAATATGAAACAAAATACTCAACAGCATTATTAGGGAAAAAGCTTTGAAATTCAGAGTAAAGCTGAGCAGCTAAAGTTTTATTATGAGCTAATACAAGTGTGGGTTTTTTAATTTCTTGAATGACATTTGCTACTGTAAATGTTTTACCAGACCCTGTGACTCCTTGAAGAGTTACATGATTTTGATTAGTATTAAATGAATCAAGAATACTTTTAATTGCTTTTGGTTGATCTCCAGTAGGTTTAAATTCTGATGTTAGTGAAAAACTCATTAATCTATAAAGGTATCATCAAAGTCTAAATCTTCACTATCTTCTTTAACAGAATTGATATCAAAAATATCAGAAGGTGGGTTTTTGGGAACCTCTCCTACTGAATTAATACATTTATAACTATCTATTTTAACAGATTCATCAAGTTCATATAATTCAATAAAAAAAGTCCAGTAATTTAGAAAATCATAGATGTAAATTAGTTTATCACCCTTTGATAGAAAGAAGTTTGAAATAGGAGTATTATCCATAATTAGATCTAGTTCATCAATTTTAAAGATTTTAATTTCATCAAGTTGTTCCCAATTTTCATTCGAATGATGAAATGTTGAAATTTCTGAAGAATCAAATCCAAATTCACTTGAAATAATTTTGCTGAACTCTATGAGGGTTATATTAGAATCAATAACTATATCCCTAAAGACATTTTCCTCTACGTTTAATATTATTCTAAATTTTAGTTGCATTTTTTTTTAAGTTATATAGTGATAAAAAATAAAATTGAAGTCCAATAATCAATGTAGAAATTAACAAGTGTATTGGTTGAGATGAAAATGGAAAATGAAAGTAGTACATTATCACTCCAGTCAATATCTGAAGAAAAATCAATGTGATTATAGTATAAATCAATTTAGAATGTATATCTAAATTTTTAAGTTTTAAAAAGATTAAACTATTAATTAATACAATTGCCCACGTAAAACTTCTATGAAAACTAAAAGTATTAGTTATATTTTCAATCCATTTATTCCTTTCAGTATAATTAAAAAGTTCCATTTGAATATCAATAAATTTTCTAACCTCTGTCCCAGTTAAAATTTGAATGATTAATAATACTATTGAAATTATAATTAAAATGGATACATTTTTTGGTAAAACTGATGGTTTTATTGGTTTTGATAAAGCTAATATTGAAAATAAAATAAATAAAAGTACAACAGCCATTAGCATATGAATTGTAATAGTGCTAGCAGTTAAATTACTATCAACTACTGTTTTTCCAAGCCATGCTTGAAATAAAATAGCAACTAGTGATAAAATCGATAAAAGAGTTATACTCTTTTTACTTCTAAAAAACTTCAATGAATAAATAAATAAAACCAGTACAGATAATCCAGCAACAGCTCCAATTAATCGATTAATATATTCTATCCAAGTGTGATAAACATTGAATTTTGAATAATCGTGCTTAGTATACTTATTCCAATTTGATAGATTAATCTCTTTTTCTGAATTGAAATTATCAATTGCATAAAATAAACTTTCACCAAGAATAATTATTTCATCTTTATTGTATTGATGATTAGCTTTCCAATCTAATTGACTCCTTTCGATTGGTGGGATAAGATATCCAAAACATTTTGGCCAATCTGGACAACCCATTCCACTTCCAGTCATCCTAACTATACCTCCTGCTAGAATAACTAGATATACTAATATTATTGAAGTTAGTGTAAGATTATATATTTTATTCATCTTTTTAAACCCAACGATTTTCCAATTTTAATCATCAATTCAAATGCTTCATTATAGTCATTTTGTATTTCACCATCAAGAATAGCATTTTTGATTTTTTCTTTAATAATGCCAATTTCTTTACATGGTTTAATTTTATAGTGTTCCATTACAATTTCTCCAGTAATTGGAGGTTGAAAATTTCTTATACTATCTCTTTCTTCTACATCTGTTATTTTTTTTCTAACAATTTTGAAGTTATTTTGATATTTAATGGATTTCTTAATGTTCTTTGTTGTTATATCTGCCTCACAAAGGGTAAGTAAATCATCAATTGAATTTCCTGCATCGTAGATTAATCTCCTTACTGCAGAATCTGTTGCTATATCTTCAGAAATAACTATTGGTCTAGAGCTCATCATTACAATTTTTTGGACATATTTTAAGGTTTCATTAAGTGGAAGGCTTAATCTCTGAAATATTTTTTTAACCATCTTTGATCCAATATATTCATGTCCATGAAAAGTCCATCCAATCTTTTTGTCAAATTTTTTGGTAGGGGCTTTACCTACATCATGAAGAAGTGCTGCCCATCTAAGCCAAAGGTTACTTGTGTTTTTTGATATATTATCAACAACTTCAAGTGTATGATAAAAGTTATCTTTATGAGTTTGACCCTCCACTTCTTCAACACCTTTTAAGTCAATTAGTTCTGGAAGAATATACTTAAGAAGATTCATTTTTTCTAGACTTTTAAAACCAATTGAAGGATTGTCAGACATTAATATCTTATTTATTTCATCAGAAATTCTTTCAGGGGAAAGTATTTTTAATCTATGAGAATTTTTTATAATTGAATCTATAGTTTTTTGATCAATATTAAAATTTAATTGACAAGCAAATCTAACAGCTCTTAGCATTCTAAGGGGATCATCTGAAAAAGTTTTATTAGGCTCTGAAGGAGTAACTATAATCTTTTTTTCTAAATCTTTAATTCCTCCAAAGGTATCTATTAACTCTCCAAATTTATCTTTATTTAGAATGATTGCTAAAGTATTTATAGTAAAATCTCTTCTTAACATATCATCCATAAAGCTTCCAGATTCTACACTAGGATTTCTACTATCCTCAGAATAAGATTCTTTCCGTGATCCAACAAATTCAACTTGATAATCTCCATAATTTATCATAGCAGTCCCATATCTCTTAAAAATATTGATTTTTATTTTAGAATTTATTTTTTTTTGAACGGCCTTTGCTAAATCAATTCCTGATCCAATACACATTATATCAATATCTTTCTTTATTGATCTATTTAGGATTAAGTCTCTTACAAACCCTCCAACTATGAATGATTCTAAACCTAATTCGTCTGCTGAATCAGAAATAATCTTGAAAATATCAGGACTAAGAGAATTGAGTATTGTTTTTGAGTATGAATTCATCTTATTTTTAAAATAACTCCATCTTCTTGTAATTTTAAAATCCTAGATGATGAATTCGAGTTTTTGTTTTTTTCATGTTTAACTACATAGTCAACATTATTTTTAATTTTAGAATTAATTTCACTAAAATTTAAAGGTAATTTTTCTCCTGATATATTAGCAGAAGTTGACACGATAGGTCTCCCTAGAGAATTTATTATATCTATACAAAAATCATTATTTGGAACTCTAAATGCAATAGAATTTAATTTTCCTAAAACATATTTTGAAACTTTGCTAGGATTATCAAAGATAAAAGTAGTAGGTTCTTCTTTGGAGAGTTTTTCAAGTTTATCAACTTCTTTAATTGACACATATTCCTGAATCATTTTAAAATTTGACGCTAAACAGATTAATGATTTTGAGTATTCTCTTTTTTTAATTTTAAAAATTTTTTCAACTGCAATATTAGATAATGCATCGCAACCTATCCCCCAAATTGTATCAGTTGGATACAAAATTGTTCCTTCAAATTTTAGGACATTTACAGCATTTATAATTTCGTTATTCAATTTTTAATAATTTTACATGTAAAAGTATTGAATTTAATTCTAAAGACCTTTAATTAAAATATTCAAAAAGTTAGAATCTTGTTAAATACCCAACATACAAAATACATTGGTATAGACTATGGATTAAAGAGAACAGGTGTGTCTATTTCGGATTATAATAAAGTTATTTCTTTCCCATTAGATACTATTGATACATCTACATTAATTAAATTTTTAGAAGATTTAATTCCAAATGAAAATATTGAAAAAGTAATTATAGGTAAACCTCTAAACTTAAATAATCAATTACATGAACTTGAAAATGATATATTGCAGTTTATAGAATTATTACAATCTATATTTCCTAAGATTACTATAGAAAGGATTGATGAAAGATATACTTCTAAAATTTCAAGTTTTATTATTAGACAATCTGGGGTAAATAAAAAAAGCAGAATGAATAAATCAATTATAGATAAAATTAGTGCATCTTTGATTCTTGAATCTTATTTAATAATGAACAAAAAATGATTGTTCCAATAGTTGCATACGGTGACCCTATCTTAAAACTAAAAGCTAGTGAAATTAGTTCCAATGAATTAAACAAAATTGGCCCCTTAATTGATGATCTTTGGGAAACCATGTATAATGCCAATGGAGTTGGAATTGCTGCACCTCAAATTGGTGTTTCCAAAAAAGTTTTTATTGCAGATTTTTCTTTTTTTAAGGATGAAGAAGGTTTTAATGAAAATGAATTATTGAAAATGCAACAGGTATTTATAAATCCTGAAATAGTAAATGAAACAGGTGATGATTTTGTTTATCCAGAGGGTTGTCTTAGTATTCCAAATATTTCCGAAAATGTAGTAAGGAAAGAAAAACTAAAGATTAAATTTTTAGATGAAAATTTAAAATCTCAAACAATTATTTGTTCAGGAATAATAGCAAGAGTAATTCAACATGAGTATGATCACCTTCAAGGCATTCTTTTTACAGACAAGCTTTCTTATAAAAAAAGAAAATCACTAAAGCAGGAGCTCAATTTAATTTCAATTGGAGATGTTGAAGTCAAGTATAAAATGAGATTTTTTAAAAAAAAGTAATTTATACCTTTTTAACCTTTCTTAATCTTTGTCTCCAGAACTCTACCTTTTCATTAATAGAATCAATTTTTGATGAAATATTTTTAAATAGAGGATTATCACTACTTGAGTTAGAGAAAAACTCTAAATTGTTTTGAATTTGATTTGATTCATCTTCAAGGTCTGATATTTTTCTATTAATAAATTGAATCTTTTTATTTATTTCCTCAGGATTAGATTTAGATAATTCTAATTCAAAATCAAAAATTAAATTATTCTTTTCATTAGTTTCTATATCTAAAGATTTAATAATAGATGATATTTTCTTTAGTAAGTTATTATTAAGAATATTTGAAGAATTCTGATTAACTTCTTCTATTTCATTCCATTCTAGTATTAATGAATTAAATGTTTCTCTAATTTCATCAGGAGTAGATTTCTTTTTAGAAAATTTTATTTTATCGATAAACTTAGACCTCTTATCATATGTTTTTTGTTCATCAGCATTCAAATTAATGGCACCTGACTTTAAAATATCGTAATATCTATTAACAATAGGTTTAAATTCATCCCACAAAGAATTAGAAATTTTTCTTGGAAGATATCCAACCTTTTTCCACTCTTCTTGTATCACCTTTACTCTTTTTGAATTTTCAGAAATTTTGTTTTTTTCAATTATGTTTTTAACTTCCTGAATAAGGTTTTTCTTGAGATCAATACTTTTTTTGAGTTCTTTTTTCTGATTTTTATAAAAATCATTTTTTAGAGTATTAAAAGCTTTTGTAGCTATTCTAAAGTCATTCCAGCTTTTCTTATTTTTATTTCTCTGAAGATTTTTAATATTTTGGAATTCAGTTTTTAATTTTTCAAAATCCTTAATTTTATTTTGCCATTCAGAGTGAGAATTGGGGATTGTTGAAGTTAACTCTTTCATTCTAACAATTACATTTTGCTTTTTTTCAAAATTAACTTGTTGAACATTAGAAATTTCTTTTTGAAAATCTTGTCTTTTTGAATGAATCTTGTGAGATGCTGCTTGAAATCTAGTCCATAAATCATTACTGAATTCCCTAGCAACAGGGCCTAATTCGTTTTTCCATAATCTGTGTAAATCATTAAGATCTCTAGATGCTTTTACTATATCATCAATCTTATCTAGTTGTTCAGCTCTTTCAATAATCTTAAGCTTTTCTTCATAATTATGTTTATAATCAAGATCTCTTAGATCTCGATTTAAATGCAGAAAGTCATAGAATTTTCCTACATGATGCCTATAAGTTTCCCATATATTATTTCTTTCTGTAATAGGAACTTGACCAGTATTATGCCATTCTTCTTTTAATACTTTAAATTTTGAATATAGCTTATTTGAATTTTCATCTACAACAATAAGATCTTTTATTTTTTCAATTAATTCTTGTCTTTTTAAAAGATTTTCTTGCTGATTTGTGCTTAATTCATTGAAATATTTTCTCTTTTTGCTAGAGTAATTTTTAAGTGTTTGAAAAAATGATGATTTAAGTTTTCGTGATTCTTCAGAATCTGAATCTGTCTTTTTTAAGGACAAATTAATTCTTGTTTTTAAACCTTCAATTTCTTTTCTTTTGTGAAACCATTCTTCAGAATTAACAAAGTCAATAAAAGAATTAATTAATTCTTCTAGATTATCTTTTTTGACTTTTGGCTTTGTTTTCTTTACTTCAGAACCTTTTATCCTTATAGCTTCATCTTTTGTAGATGTTTTTTTTGAAGGAATCTTTTCATTACCATATTGCTTCATCCAATCCTTATATGCCTTAGTTCTTTTGTCCTTAGGCATTTCAGGAATCATTTTAGAATCTGAAATTTCATTACCATATTGCTTCACCCAATCCTTATATGCTTTGGTTCTTTTGTCCTTAGGCATTTCAGGAATTGTATTTTTTACTGGATTTTTCGAATCCGATGAAGACTTTTTCGATATTTTATTCGAGTCTTTCATTAAGTTTAATTTGAAATTATTTATTTACTAAAATTAACAAAAAAAAATTGCAATCCTATTTGAATGTTTCTGCCCATAATTCTAAGGATTTTTCTGCTTGAAACCTTAACATTTCATGACCATTTATTGTTTTACATCCTCTTTCTTTTCCTTTTTTCATTAAAAGAGTTTCGGAAGGATTATAAACTAGGTCAAAAATCACATTCTCTTTATTGATTAAATTATAAGGTAAATCTGGACATCTATCAATGTCAGGAAAAGTTCCAACAGGAGTACAATTAACAATTAATACTTTCTTTATAAAATGTTTTTCATTTAGACTCTTGTAAGAAATGAACGAATTAGATGATTTTCTAGAAACAATATTATAAGGGATATTATTATTATTGCAGAAATAAGAAATTGTTTTTGCTGCACCTCCAGATCCAAGGATTAAAACACTATCTATATTATTTATTTCATTTATTTCAAGTGATTTAGAAAATCCAAAAAAATCGGTATTATACCCTATCTTTCTTTGATTATCAAAACAGATTGTATTTACTGCTCCAATTTCTTTAGCTTGATCAGATATCTCATCTAAATAATTTATGATTTTCTCTTTATAAGGAATTGTAACATTTAATCCACATAGATTTCTTTGTTTAAAAACATTATCAACTTTATCAATTGATTTAATATCATAGTTTATGTAACTAAAATTTAAATACTTATCATTTGAATTAAATTTCTCTAAAAAAAACCTTCTAGAAAATGAATATTCTATATTTTTTCCGATTAAACCGAATTGTTTTTTATTTTTCAATGCTTATGTGCCAGTCTTTCTAATAAAACTACAAACAAAATACCAATAAAAAGAAAAAATAAAGTTGTCCATGTTTCAGTAGTTGTAAAATCGGGAATAAACAAAGACACATTACCATACATGTCTTCATTTTTCCAGGGCCAAACACCTAAAAGTGATCCTGCTATAAAGCCTACTATTATTGATATTGTAATAGATTTATGATTTTTTAATAGTGAGCTTAATATATTTGAAAAAAACACCAAACCTGATATGGAACCGACTGTGAATAGAACTAAAACTTTAAGAAGATATAGTCTTTCGGGATCATTAATGAATTCAAAATTCAGTGAAATTATCTCTGTTAATGTATAATAAAGAGCATTTACGGAATCTACCATTATTAATGTATAGTTACCCAAAAGAAGCAATAGGTAAGATCCAGATAATCCTGGTAATATCATTCCTGATATGGCTATCATTCCTGAAAAGAAGATTATTAAACTTGAGTTTGCCACCTCTAGATTATCTGCAAAACTTATTAATAAACCAATAGTTAAGCCTATTATTATTCCTACAAAAGTTTTAAGATTAATTTTTTCTATCTGATAATATATTACATAAAATGATCCTAATATCATTCCAAAAAACATTCCGAATACATAGATTTCATAATCTCTAATTAGCTTATCTAATACCAGAGATACTGAAAAAAAACTTGCAATTACACCAGAAAAAAGAATAGTCAAAAATTTGCCATTAACTTCTATATAAAAAGCTTTAAATCCTTTTGTAAATAAAATCTTAAATGAATTGAAATTAATTTTTTTAATAGAGTTTATTAAATCTTCATATATTCCTGTTACAAAAGCTACAGTTCCTCCAGAAACACCCGGAATTTTATTAACTGCACCCATTGCAAGACCTTTAATAAAAAGAATAAGATAATTATTTAGCATTTTATAATTTATAAAAAATCAGACAAGTAATGTCTTATTTTCAGTGAATTCTGGAAATGACTCAATTAGTTTTTCAGGAACTTGACAAGTTTTTTTTCCACTTTGATAAAAATAAATTGCTTCATTTAATTTACCATTTTTTAACAGACAACCACTAATAGTAAAATCTAGAAATGCTTTGTTTGGATAGTGCTTTTTAGCTCTTAAGCTTATCCTTAAAAGTTCTGACCATTCTTTTTTATCAATCAAACATTTTAATAATCCCTTCCATATTTTCCATGATAAATTTTCTTTAAATTCAATAATTTGATTATAAAATTTAATTGCTTCTGAAATATCTCCTGTATCTCTGTAAATTATCGCATTCAATTCGATGATTTTAATGCTGTTATGATTATTGTTCAATGCTTTTGAAGCTAGATATTTAGCTTGTCTAAGATTATTATTCTTTAAATAGTATTTTATTAAATATATCCATGCTTTCTCATTTCCTGGCTCTTCCCTAACAGAGTTTTTAATATAATCTAAAAATAATTTTTTGTTATTTATCTTCTTATAACATTTTGCAATTCTAAAATAGATATATGAATTTGGTTCACTTAGCTCAATAGAAAGTCTAAAATTTTCTAGAGCTTCATTAATCCTTCCAACTTTTTCTAAAACTTTAGCTTTTTCAATATAAGCAGAAACAAATTGATCGTCAGAAATAATTGCAAAATCAAACGCAGAGATAGATTCTTTAAATTTACCTTGTTTATTATATATTTTACCAATTTGATGCCAAGCTATTTTAGAATAAGGTCTCTTTTCTAACACAGAACTTAATTCGTTTATAGATTCGTCAATCATTCCTAGATTTTCGTAACAAAAAATAAGATTATAGAGTGATTGATAATCCTCTTCATCAGAGTCGAGACATTTTTTGAAAAATGGAATTGCTGACTCAAAATCTTCAAGAAGAAGAAACTCCATAGCAATCATATTCCATATTTCTATTTTGTCGTCTATAAAAGTAAGTGCTCTTTTTAAAATATCTATAGCTTCTTCACTTAAGTTATTTTTTGAGTAAATTGTAGCTTTCTGAAGGTAAACCTCTCTATTTTCTGGATCTATTTCTTCAACAAAATTTAAAATTTTATATGCCTCTTTATATTTAGAGTTGAAGATAAGTAATTCAGAGTTCAACAACATTAAATCAATGTTATTTGGGTGTTGATCTAAACCCATTTTGATAGCTTTATCAGCCAATGAAAAATTTGCCTGATCAATGTAATGGTGAGAGATAGTAATGAAGTCTGATGAGTCAAAGTAAAAGACAGTATTTGTCTTTAACATTTCCTCAAATTTTGAAAGTGAATTTCCAGTGTTACTCAATGAGAATTTTTATTCTAAATTAGTCATCTATTGAGTGCTTATTAATTCATCCAAAAATTATTTTCAACAAAATAGTTAACATCTTAGTTTACTCAATTTCAACTATTTCTAATTTTTTATCTGAGTCACTGAACAAATCTCTTACATTATTTGGTTTTTCTTCTTCTCTCCAAATAAATCCTGGGAGTTTCATTTCATTTAAAATAATTTTATTCTCAGAAATAACATTTCCATCTGGTGTTTTGTAAAATGAAACTTCAGATATTTCATTATTCAAAAATTTTATAAGTATTGAGCTTGCAAGAGTTTTATTCATTCCAATGAATTCAGCATCATCAGAGTACATATAGTATAAAAGTGTACTATTTTTTACTATGTATACATTATCTAAACTTCCCTGATTAAAGTACCCATCAAGCTTTTCACCTTTTATTTGATTAAATCTATCACTATTCAATGAATCTTTTTGACTCATAAATACATTTCCCCTAATTATTAGTGAATCAAGTTCTTCGGTTACTACATTAGATTTTAAAAAAATCTTATCTCCAGTTATTTGATTTTTACCAAACCATATTACTGGATTTAATTTATTTTTTTCTTCATCTGTCAATCTTTTAATGAATTTTGAGCTTTTAGGTTTTTTCAATAATTTAATCAAACCTGTTTCTTGGTTAAAGTGAATAGAATCAGACAATCCTCTTACATCAGATTTTAAAATTCTAACATCATAATACCCTTTTAAAATCTTTTTTTCATCAGGTCCAGTTATTGTAATTGTGTCGGAATGTATATAAAGTGAGTCATTTTTAATTATGTTTACAGCTAATGCGTTTTTTGTAATAATAGCAGAGTCTTTTTCCTTAAAAATCTCTCCATAATGCCCTGTTATTATTGATTTATTAATTGTATCATTAATTTTAATGTTATATGATGCAGCTGCATACGATCTTTCATTTTCAAAGAAAATACTATCTCCATTTATAATTTTTCCATCGTAATTAATAACGGCATCATCTCTAAAGTACCCTTTTTGATTAACTGTATCATAAAAACCATCTTTACATAAAATACTATAATCAATACCTGTGATTAATGTTTTATCATTAAAATATGTGTGATTTGTTTCTGTAAAATATTCTAACTCTTCAGAATTTACATTATACTCAGGGTTATCAATTACTACATTTGATTTAAAAATATATTTTTTTGGACCCATGTAATATGTGCCTGAGTTACTCACTAAGATATTATCATTATCAATTACTCTTCCTTTAGAATCGTAAAAAGCAATATTTTTTGTTCTATCTAGATACAGAGTATCTGTTTCAAGTTTCATATCAGGTCTTGTTAATTTTACATTCCCATACGCAAAAGCTTTTTTTGAAGTCCCATCATATTCGAGATAATCAGATGTAAGCACTAATGAATCTCCTTGATTAAAATTAACTTGTCCATTTGCTTTGAATGAATTTTCATTAAAGTAATAATATGATAAATCAGATTCTATCTTAGCCCCATCATGAAACAAAATTACTCTAATGTCATTATCTCTTTGTAAAATATTTGCTCCTGGATATTCGACAGAATTTCTTATAGATTTTCCTGCCTGTATAATTTCAATCGTTCTCTGATCTTGACTATTAACTGTATTTGCAGTTATTAGTAAGATTAATAAAAACTTGAAATGATTCATTTCTTTCGGTAGATTGTTTGTGTTCGATCAGGACCAACAGATATTAACTTGATTGGAACATCAACAAATAATTCAATATAATCTATATAATCAATAAGTTCATCTGGAAGATCATCTTCATTTTTTATATCGGTTATATCCATATCCCAGCCTTTAAACTCAACGTAATTAGGAGTTATATCTTTAGATTTTATGTCATATGGAAAAAAATCTACTACTTTACCATCTATAGTATAGGATGTACAAACTAATAGCTTTCCAATTGAACTTAACACATCAGACTTCATAATATTTAATTCTGTAACACCATTGATTTCAATTGAGTATTTAAGTGCTACTAGATCTAACCATCCACATCTTCTATCTCTTCCAGTTGTAGCTCCATACTCGTGTCCAATTTCTCTAATTTTTTCCCCAGTTGTGTCAAATAATTCAGTTGGAAAAGGACCAGAGCCTACCCTAGTAGTATAAGCTTTAAATATACCACGTATGTTTTTTATTTTATTAGGAGGAACACCTAAACCAGAACATGCTCCTGCAGAAGTAGTATTAGATGAAGTAACAAATGGATATGTTCCAAAGTCAATATCTAACAAAGAACCTTGTGCTCCTTCAGCAAGTATTCTCTTTCCTTCCCTAATTGACTTATTTAGATAATTTTCACTTTCAATCAAATTAAAAGATTTCAAACATTTAATGCCTTCGAAAAATTCAGACTCTAATTGATCTAGATCTATGTCTACTGTTTGATTAAAATTTGAAATTAGATTAAGATGTTTTTCTTTTAAATTATCATATTTTTTTTGCCAGTTATCATCTATAATATCTCCAACTCTGATTCCATTTCTACCAGTTTTATCCATGTAAGTTGGGCCAATACCCTTTAGAGTAGATCCAATCTTTTTTTTTCCTTTTGAAGCTTCTGAAGTTGCATCAATAATTTTATGTGTTGGAAGTATTATGTGAGCTCTTTTTGAAATAAATAATTTACTATTTAAGTCAATATTAAATTTTTTTAATCCATTGATCTCATTAAGAAAAATTGCTGGATCTATAACCACTCCATTTCCTATTATATTTATTGATCCTTGATTAAAAATACCAGATGGAATTGTATGAAGTACATGTTTATGCCCATCAAATTCAATTGTATGTCCTGCATTAGGACCTCCTTGAAATCTAGCAATAATATCATAATCAGAGGTGATGGCATCAACAATTTTACCCTTTCCTTCATCTCCCCATTGAAGGCCTAATAAAAGATCTAAAGACATAAATTATCTATTTTTTTTCTTTTTGCTTGTAGCGTATAAATATAGTGAATGATCCTCAATATCAACATTAAAAATTTTCTCAATATCATTTTTAATTGATTGAATTCTTGGATCACAAAATTCTTTTACTTCTCCTGTGTCGGTAATAATTATATGATCATGTTGATTGTTAAAATAACATTTTTCATATTGAGAAAAAGATTCACCAAATTGATGTTTCCTAACAAGACCACTTTCAAGCAATAATTCAATTGTATTATAAAGAGTTGCTCTGCTTACTCTGTAGTTTTTTTTATTCATTTTTTCAAATAATGAATCAATGTCAAAATGACCATCAATTGAATAAACTTCATTAAGAATACTAAATCTTTCAGGAGTTTTTCTATGATTGTGGTGGTTGAGAAATTTTGTAAAAACATCTATAACCTCATCATTGTTCTTTTTCTTTTTGAAAATCATATTACTTATTTTCTAGATACCTTTTCAATTCCATCAATTGAAGTAAGTTTTTTTAATAGTTTATTTAAAATTACTTTATTTTTTACTTCTACACTTATTAAACCTGAGAATGTTCCGTCGTTTGTTTCAAATGAAATTTTATTCATATTAACATTCATAGAATTAGATATAAGTGAAGTAATACTATTTATCAACCCTATATTGTCAATTCCACTAAGTTCAATTTTAGCGTTAAACTCATGATTTTCAGAATCTATCCAATTTGCTGAAATTATTCTATATGCATAATTAGATCTTAATGAAATTGAATTTGGACAATCCTTTTTATGAACTTTTACTCCTTCTTTCACTGATACAAAACCAAAAACTTTATCTCCAGCTATTGGATTGCAACAATTGGCAATTGAATATTTTAGCATCTCACTCTCTTTACCAAACACTAATTTGTCAAACTTTATTAGGTTTTCTGAGTCTGAAATTTTATCAATTTTTGCATCATTAGAACCAATTCTTCTTCTAAAAAATCCTAAGTAGCTATTATAGTCGTTCGCAAAACTTTTAATTTGTTTATTATCTATTGATCCATTCCCTATTTTAAAAAAAAGATCATTACTAGCATTAATATTAAAGAACTTCATCATCTGTCCTGAAACTTTATCATCAAGCTTTATTTTTAATTGTTTAAGTTTTCTTTCTAGTATTTCTTTTCCATCAACAGATATTCTCTTTTTCTCTTCGTTTAAAGAAGATTTTATTTTGGATTTTGCTTTTGAAGTTTCAACAAATTCTAACCAGTTTACATTTGGCTTTACATTTTCAGATGTAATAATGTCAACTTGATCACCACTTTTAAGAATACGGCTTAAAGGAACTATTTTGCCATTAACTTTTGCACCTCTAGTTTTAATACCAATATCTGTATGTACATGAAACGCAAAGTCAAGAGCAGTTGATCCGCTTTTTAAAGATTTTAAATCTCCATTTGGAGTAAATACATATATTTCTTTAGAGTAGAAACTAAGTTTAAAATCTTCAACAAAATCAATTGCATGTTCATTATCATGATTTAACACATCTTGAAGCTTGTTCAACCAAAGGTCAACTTCACTTTTTTTGGATTCTTTATGTTTATACCCAAAGTGAGCTGCATATCCTTTTTCTGCTATTTCGTTCATTCTCTCTGACCTAATCTGAATTTCTATCCATTTATTCTTTGGACCAACAACAGTAAGGTGAAGTGCTTCATATCCATTTGTCTTTGGTAGAGTAATCCAATCTCTTAATCTAGTTGGATTTGGAGTAAAATGATCAGTTATTATTGAATAAATTTTCCAGGCAACAAATTTTTCATTCTTTGGAAGTGATTTATAAATAATTCTAATTGCAAAACGGTCATATACCTCATCAAAAGAAATATTCTTATTCTGAATTTTATTGTGAATAGAGTAGATGGACTTATTTCTTCCTAAAATTGAATATTTAATTTTTTGATCATCTAGATTTTTACTAATAAAGTTTTGAAATGATTCAACATATTTTTCCTGATCTACAAATTCTTTATCAATCTTATTTTTAATTTGATTATACTTTTGTTTATCCAGAATCTTTAAACTAATATCTTCAAGCTCATTCTTGATATTATATAAACCTACGCGATGAGCTAATGGTGCATAAATATAGATTGATTCTGAGGCCATTTGATCTTGCTTAGCCTTAGAAAGAAATTCAATTGTTCTCATGTTATGAAGTCTATCAGCAATCTTAATTAGTATAACTCTTATATCATTATGCAGAGTAAGAAGCATTTTTCGATAGTTCTCAGCTTGAACGGAATAATCTTCATTCTTTTTTAAAGTGGAAATTTTTGTAAGACCATCTACAATTTTTGAAATTTCTTCCCCAACACTTTGATTTAAATCGTTCAGAGTTATATCAGTATCTTCAACAACATCATGAAGAAGAGCTGAAGCTATTGAAATATAATCTAGTCCAATATCTTTTGCAACAATTTTAGCTACTTCAATAGGGTGGTGAACGTAGGGTTCTCCGGATTTTCTTTTTTGGCCATCATGACTATTGTAAGCAATTACAAGTGATTGATAAATTATCTTTTTTTCTTTAGATGATATTTTTTGATAAGAACTATCAATTAGATCATCATAAAGAATAGATATTTCCTTTGGTAATATTTGATTCTCAACTAACACTTGTAAATTTTAAGTTATTTAAATTTACAAATAATAATTATGGATTGAAAGTGTTATTATTATTGAGAATTTGAATATTTATTAGAATACCTTCTCCATAATCTAGTTTGGTGAGTTTCTAAACTAATATTTCTTCCTGATATAAAAGCGTGAGTTACATTGTTTGAAATAATATCTAGAGCGTCACCTTTTGATATAAACAGGGTAGCACTCTTACCAATTTCTATTGTTCCAAACTCACTATCAATTCCTAACATCTTTGCAGGATTAAGAGTTATCATTGATAAGGCTGCTTCTTTATCAATTCCATAACTTGAAAAACTTCCAGCATAGAAAGGTAAGTTTCGAATAGACACTCTAGATTGAGGTGCTCCAGACGGATCTATACTTACAAGTATTCCTTTATCAATCATTTTTTTGGCAAGCATAAAAGTCTCTCTTGGATCTGAATCAACAGACTGAGGAAATCTATATGGTTGTTTTACAACTACTGGAATATCATTTTCTTTAATAAAATCTAGTTGATTCTTTGCTTCTGAAGCACCAACTATGACTATTTTATTTATACCAAATTTTTTTAAAAATAAAACTCCATCTACAATTTCTTTTTCATCATCAGCATATAAATATACTGTAGATTCTCCTTCAAAAATTGCTTTCATTGATCTGCTCTTAAGGTTCATAGATTTATCTAAATTCATATTAGCCTTAGACTTATCAAAAAATTCTTTTAGATCATTAACCTGTTTATTGTAGTTGTTATTTGCTTTTAGGCCTCTTTCCTCTCCAAGCCACCATCTTCCGAAGGTATATGGACTTGGCCAATTTACGTGTAAACCCTGATCATATTTAATGACTGCATCTTCCCAATTCCAAGCATCTAGTTGAACAACTGATGAACTTCCTGAAATAACTCCACCGTTAGGGGCAATTTGTGCAACAAGAACACCATTAGGACGCATACTTTCAACTGCTTTTGATTCTGCATTATAAGCAATGATCGATCTAACCTCAGGAAGATAAGTACCAGCTTCATCATCATCAACGGATGCTCTTACAGCGTCTACTTCTACAAGACCTAAATTTGAGTTTAATGCAATTATTCCTGGATAAATATGTTGGTTAGAAGCATCAATTATAGTATCGTATTTTTTATTATTAGAATCAGAAAACATATTGAGTAGTTTGTCTGACCAATTCTCTTCAGAAGAAGCAATTAAATCAATTTTACCGTCTGTGAATCCAATGACACTATTATTAATTATTTGTCCGTCTCCAACGTGAGTTATCCCTCCAAAGATTAATACTGATTTATCTTGAGTAGGAGCAGGAGTCTGCTGAGAAAAAATCAGATTTAAAAATAAAACGTTTAATAAAATAATTTTTTTCATAATTTAAAATTCAGTGTGTTCACATGTAACTTCTATTTGAGGCATTGGATTCGGAAATCTAAGTTTTACTCCAGGTAAGTTTTCTCCAAGCATTTGTTGAATCAATATAGATTTTTCATCCTTAATCTCTTTTAATTTTTGTTGGTGGTTGTCTTGATCAAAATATAAGGCACCCTCAATGTATGTCTGCTCTGTCTTAGTGAAAAGTGACATAGGATGACCACTCCAAACTACAATATCTGCATCTTTACCAATTTTGAGGCTCCCAACTTTATGATCTATATGAAGTAACTTTGCAGGATTTAAAGTAACAAATTTCCATGCTTCTTCTTCAGAAATATCTCCATATTTTACTGCCTTTGCTGCTTCTAAATTTAATCTTCTAGAAAGCTCAGAGTTGTCGGAATTTAGTGCAACTGTAACACCAGCATTATGCATAATTGAAGCATTATATGGAATGGCATCATTTACTTCATATTTATAACCCCACCAATCAGAAAATGTAGATCCTCCAACACCATGTTCAGCCATTTTGTCTGCAACTTTATATCCTTCTAAAATATGAGTGAAGGTATTAATTCTAAAGTTAAACTTTTCTGCAACTTTCATCAGCATATTAATCTCACTTTGAACATAAGAGTGACTGGATACAAATCTGTCACCTCTTAATATTTCCCACAAAGTTTCTAACTCATCATCAAATCTAGGTTTTGTAACAGACCTTTTTTGTCTAGGACTAAGAGAGTTATATTCCTCCCAAGTTTTTGCATATTCTTTTGCTCTATCAAAGTGGTCAACAAAAACTTGCTCAACACCCATCCTTGTTTGTGGAAATCTTGAGCCACTCCAATTTGATTGTTTTACATTTTCACCTAATGCAAATTTTATAAAAGGTGCAGCTCCTTCAAAATACATATCATTAATTTCAGACCCCCATTTAAGTTTAATGATTGCAGATTGCCCTCCTATTGGATTAGCAGACCCATGAAGAATTTGAGCGGATGTTACTCCACCAGCTAAATTCCTATAGACATTAATATCATCAGGATTTATAACATCCATTATAGATACTTCTGCAGATGAGTTATGTCCTCCTTCATTTATACTTGAAGCTGCCATGTGAGAATGCTCATCTATTATACCTGATGTAATATGTTTATTAGTTGCATCAATTACTTTGAAATCAGCGGGTGTTTCAAGATTTTTTCCAATTGCAACAATTTTTCCGTTATTGATTATAATATCAGAATTTTCAATAATCCCATCGCTTTCATTAGTCCATAGAGTTGCATTTTTAAAATGAATGGATTGACTATTTGGTATAGACTTTAAACCAAATCCAACATTTGGGAATGTAACATTTGACACAAATGATGAGTCAGATTTTGACTTAGATGATTTTTTTGCATTTGTATTATTTTCGACTTTCTTTTTTGAAACTGTAAATGAAAAACTATTATTATTAAAATCAGAACCTGTTCCTGAGAGACTTGTTGAAGAGCTTATTTTTGTTGAAATTTGTGCAAATGAAGGTTTTTCATTAATGCTATCAAAAAGTGTTAAACTTAACCAGTCATCAACTAGTGATACTTTTGATTTAATATCTGTTGAGTCTCTTTTAATTTTTGTTGAAGGCTTTGTTAGGCTATTTGAAATCTTTATTTCATATGACTTATCATTGATTTGAATTGTATAATCTCCATCTACATTAACCTTATCAGTATTTTTTATAATATGTCTTTGACCTTTAACCCAATTCTCATTAATTACAGTTTTATCTCCAAAAATCGGACCTGATGTAATTAAAAGATTAGCATAATAGCCTTTCTCTATTTTTCCAATCTTATCATCTAAATTAATTGAACTTGCAGGGATAATTGTTAAAGCATCAAGAGCTACCTTTTCACTTAGTCCATTTTTAATAGCTTTCTTGATATTACTTAAAAATTCTCTTTTATTTTTTAGATCAGAGGATGTAATTGAAAAGGTAACACCATTTTTTTCAAGTATTCCAAGGTTAGCAGGAGCCTGGTTCCAGTATCTTAATTGATTAATTGTTAGTTTATCGTTTAGCTTTGAGTTAGATACATCAAATGCCTTAGGAAAATTAACAGGAATTATAAGAGTATTTGAGAATTTCTTTAATTCTCTCACATTCTCATATTCCTTTCCTGATCCCTTAATTATAAAATTTAAATTAAATTCTTTAGAAAGCTTGGCAGCTCTGTAAACATTTAATTTATCATTAGCATCAAAAAACTTTGGAAGCTCTTTGTTTTTTATAATAGCTTCAATAGCTAGATCTTTTGAAATTGACTCACCCTGAGAATACCAATCTGAATCATAATGTAATTGTCTAATTAATGCAATTGCTCCCATCGTTGAAGAAGGATATGATTGCCCTGAAGTTAAACTCCTTGAAAAAGAATAGTGTTCAGCAGTTTTTTGTGATAAAACTCTATAAGATTCATTTTGTCCATCTATTAAACCAATTGCAAAACTTGTACCCCTGTGAATTCCATCATTTCTGTGAGAATTTACCACACCAAATCCAATATCTCTATACCCTTTTGCTTCTTTTTGATTATAAGTATAATCTATAAAGCTGTTGTAATCACTCAATATATGATCGTTCCAGTAATAACCATTCCTTGAAGGTTCATATTGAGAACTTCTACCAGAAGATTTCCTTTGAGGTTTTTTTACACCAAAAGAAGAATGAGTTTCAATAAAAGATGGATAGATATATTGTCCTTTAAGATCATACACTACACTATTATTTGGCAGATTTAGATTTACACCAATATCTATGATTTTACCATCTTTTTCAATAAGTGTTCCATTAGTAATCATTCCATTGCTAGAATAAATATTAGCATTTGTGAAGACATTATACTGATAATCCTTAGTTTTTACACCGTCATTTACAATGAAATAATCTTGAGCATTTAGATTAAATGAAAAAAATATTAATAATAAAAAAAGTCTTTTCATATCAAATTAGTTTTTTTGTTTGACCCATAAAAAATGGGATAGTTTACTAATATAGTAATTCAGTTTTGAAAATTATATAGTTTTTCTAATTGATAATATTCAATAATATATATAGAAACATTATTGCAAGTGCAATAAACAATCTCAATTTCATCTATAATTTATTTGATGTCAACTAGTTCTACATC
>Ga0209630_10000963_pt1 | contig 32292 bp, 43 predicted proteins | sample COG_01_FD_184745 | JGI IMG/M metagenome (GOLD analysis project Ga0209630, IMG submission 184745) | Pelagic Microbial community sample from North Sea - COGITO 998_met_01 (SPAdes) (version 2) | ecosystem: Environmental > Aquatic > Marine > Neritic zone/Coastal water | place: Helgoland, sampling... | reverse complement strand
TGTAGGCGCTCGCACTCCTAGCTTGTCTTGCTCGCAATCAGCGTAGATTCCTGCTCACGCTTGGTGAGAACGGGCGACCGCGCGTGCTCGCGCTCAACGACGCTGTGCTCGCATTCAGCGTAGCTTGCTCGATATCGGTGCCCTCATGCTCACATTGCATGATCCCGAGCAACACGGGGTATCTCACACCGGCACGCCCGCCTGCCGGAGCTGCTCGGTCAGCTCGCGGCCGCGATCCGGGTCGAGCGAGCCCGCCAGGAACGCGCGCACTTCCGACGGCTTGGCGTTGAACTGCTGCGCGATCGCGGTCGCGTCGTAGCCGTTGCGGGTCAGCGTGGGCTCGAGGTCGTCCCTCTCGATGCGGAGGCGCAACGTCGTCGTGTTCGGAGCCCGGGCCTTGAAGTCAGGGCTTGGTGCGCCACCACCGCGAACTGCCAGGCCGCAGCTCGGTTGGTTGAGGGGATCAGATTCTGACCATTCCCGTCAGTAGCGCTAAGCGTGAGCGCGGCGCGCTGATTGCGAGCAGCCGCGCGCGCTTACTGTCAGCTAATCCGAGCAGAAAGGTGATCCGTTTGCGAGCAGGAGCCCATCCGATTGCGAGCAGCTACAGCTAGGAAATGCTCCCAGCTCCCAAGCTTCACGTTCGCCCCCGTCAGCGCGTTGTAACCCTTGACGATCGCGGTGTTGAAGGGCGGCACCAGCGTCGGGTGAAGGAAGTAGAGGAGGTTGGCGACAGCAGGCCCAAGCCCCTTGATCTTCAGGCGGTCGATCGCGTGGATATGGCCGATGATCTCCTCGGCCGTGTCGCAACACGAACAGGCGTCTAGCAGGCGGCCGAACGCGCGCTGGTTCTCGGGGCTCTCGTATATGTCGGGGATGCGCAGCTTCGGTTTCCAGAGGAACGCATGGTCCGCACCTTTGAAGATTTGGCGCTGTTCGGCAACGGAATGGACGACGGTTTCGAGCGACGATCCGCGATAGGCGACGCCAAACGAACCGCGCTCGATCTCGCCGACGACCTGGGTGATACCGCGCCGGATCGAACGAAAATTCTTCAGCCGCTCGTCCCACAGGAACCAGCTTCGATAGGTCGCGCCCGGATCGTCACGCCAACGGGTAATGAGCCGACGCACAAGGCCGTCGTGATCCTCTTTGGTAGTTATTTGATCAAGTTGCGCGGCCATGTTGTCGTTGCGATGCCCCCTTCGTTAAAGCGAGACCTAAGCCGCCGGTCGGCCAGCGTCGAGCCGTTCCGTTAAGTGGACCGTTACTTCGCTCGGGCTGAACGTACCGATTTTGCAACGGTGCAGACGCTTGGTGGCACGATGAGCCGTGAGGGGAACGTCCGCCGCTACGTATTGACCAAAGTAAGCAAATTTGCGGGAAGCGCTGAATCATGCGGACTTCGAAGCTGACTTTGCTGGCGGCGGCACTGGCGCTCGGCATGGCGATGGGTCGTGGGCACGATGAGGCCGCAACCAAAAACAAGACCTTCGGACAGCGCTTAGCAAGCTGGCTCGGTTGCCTGCACACGGTGGTGATTCACTTTCCGATCGCCTTGATCATCGGTGCGTTCGCAGTGGAGCTACTCGGGCTTTGGCGGCGCAAGCCTTTACCGAGATACGGCACGCGTCATGCTGGTCGTCGGCTCGGTAGGCGCGATCATCGCCATCGCCGTCCAGGGTTGGCTAGGGGGTTCTTTCATGCATGGCGGCCTCGACCATCTCGCGTTCTGACGTCAGCCGCTGCTCCATATTGATGCGTCAAATGGAGATATCCTAAGGTCGGCTAATTTTGTTTTGGGAGATGATAAATGAGCACCTGCGTGAAGATGATTATAGCGGTGTCGATCGCTCTTCCTGCCGCAGCGTGGGCGCAGTCAGACGCCCGCACCACTGACACACGTGCCGTGGCGGCGGCGCTGTCACAGTATAAGGACGCGATCGAAAAGCTTGACGCTGCTGGAACCGAGCAACTGTTCACGACCGACGCGCGGGTTTTCGAGACAGGAGCATCTGAGGGCAGCTACGCCACCTATCTGGCTCATCATCTCGGTCCCGAGCTGAAGCAGTTCAAATCGTTCCGCTTCTCCGACTACAAGGTTGACGTCCGCTTCGAAGGGTCGGTTGCCCTTGCGACCGAGACCTACCGTTACCGGATCGAGCCAAAAACCGGTGAGGCCGCCGAACGACTCGGCGTCGCCACAAGCGTGCTTAAGAAGATGAACGGACGATGGAAGATCGTGTCCATGCACAACAGCGCTCGGAAACTGAAGGGCACCTAACGGATTGCCGGCAGAGACTGTCGCGTGAACGTTTTTGGCACGTGCGTGCGGTCCGGGTCGTCCGCCCGTGCATGGACGGCGATCATGCCGGAAGCTGGGGGCGGATCATCCCCCAGCCATAGCACCAGGTCGGCGGCTGCCATGCTCTCGCGCGCACGCTCCACCCCGATGGCTTCAATCGGATCGCTCGTGTCGGTGCGCCCCGCGGTGTCTGTGAAGACCCATGCCAGCCCGCCCCGCTCGACCGGCGCCTCGATCCGATCGCGCGTCGTGCCGGCAATTCGCAGCACCGGATTACCGATCCAGGGATGTGCTTTCGGCAGATTGCGCTAGACCGGCATACTCATGATGTCCTTGTAGGCCGAAAGCACTTTATTGCGAACTTGTAACGTCGCCTCGAAGGCGATTGAGGACTCCTGCCGCGCTAGCATGACCTTCGCAATGTCGGTTTCCTCTCCTCGTTCGTAGGCGACCGTCAAAGCACCAGCGCGCGCATTGATCGCGTTAATTTTTTGAAGCTGCGTCTGAAAAGTGGTGGCGAAGCCGCCTGGCTCCGCGAGTCCTGATTGCGACACGCCCGCCGCTCCGCTCACTCCTGAGACGGAATTCGGGCTATCCGCCTTTCCCAGCGCGGTGTTCATCGCTGCGTCAAAAGCCGCTCCTCTCGTAGCCCCAGAAACGGTGTCAGAATTCGGGTTGCTCGCTACATTCCGAAGCGCCGCGTTCTTGTCGAGTACGGCGTTCCGCAAGGCCATGACATCGTTGATGGAGATGCTGCTCATATTCACCTCAGTGCGCCTTCAGCGCACCTACATGTCGCATTGAAACCGTTAGGTTACGGTTAACTGAACTTAGTACTGATTGCCTATTCGTGAAGCCATGCACCGACTCGCAATTAGGTCCGCGCAAGGCTGCTACGGTTAGGCTATGGTCGGATGGTATAATTATCAATTACTTAGCGGAATAGACACGCGGTTACTATGGGGCGATCCTAATCGTGCATCGTACCGCCTCGTCTGCTTTGCCTGCCGCTTTTCTGCATCGGTCGATCGTCTCGCGGTTGGCCGTCACGATCTTGTCGGCCCCGACGATCGCGCGGAACGCGGCCGGGCTGGCGCTCTGCATCATCCGCTGCCCCGCTTCCCAACGGGGAAGGTCGAGCGTCCGCGCCGCCATGCGCTCGGGCCATTGCCAGCTCGCCGGCGCGATCTCGCGCGCGACGAGGCCCGGCACGATCGCCCATGCAAGGATGCCGGCCACCGCCCCGCCCAGGGCGAACCATAGTTGCCGGTTCCTCTGGTCGGCGCGTGTCCATGCGGACCCGGCGATGGCGCGAAGCTCGGCCATGACGCGGGCCTTGTCCTCGCCCGCCTTGGCGAGCGCGGCCTGGTCCTCGCGCCGGGCGGCGTTGCCCGCCGCCGCGATCCGCTGCGCCATTTGCTCGGGCGTCATCGCCAGCGCCGGGGCGGCCTTCAGAAACTGGCCGATGCGCGCGATGTTCTCGCCCGCCGTGTCCACGCCCTGCTGCATCCGCCCCAGCGTCTCGGAATAATCGGGTATGTCTTGTCCGCCGCGCTCGGCCGCCAAGCCCTCCACGGCGCGGCGCAACAGCGCAAGCTCGCCGCGCATCGCCTCGAACGCCTCGGCTGCGTCGGCTCCTTGGCTATCGTCCTCGTCCGTCACCTGTCCCCCTTACCGGCTCATGCCACGATCGCGGTCGCGGCCTTGTCCGACCGACTGCGCGAGCTCCTGCCCGATCGACCGGCCCCGCTCCATGCGCAACGCCAGCTCGGACGCGCGGGCGCGCAACACGGATTCGAGCTGCGGATCGCGATGCAATCCGCCCGCCATGTTCTCCATGCGCTTGCCCAACTTATCAGCGCCCGCACGGTCGCCGGCACGCTCCATGCTGGCGCGCGCCTCCTTCATGCCCTGCCACTGCTCCACGAACCGGTCCGCGCGCTTCTCCGGGTCGATGCGGACCTGGCGCTCCGTCTCCATCGCCTTCACCGCGCCGCCCGTATTCCCCTCGGCCGCGTCGCGCGCGAGTCGGGGGTCGCGCTCGATCGCGCTGGCAAGGTCGCGGCTCCCAAGCGGTCGCACCTGGTCGAGCGCGTCGCCAGCCTTCGCCAGCGCCTGTTCCTGGTGCGCCAGCACCGGCAACCCCTTGTCCCGCATCCGGCCTATATCCGCTGCGGCGCGCCCATAGGCCTCTGTACATTATTCGGACACAGATTCACGGTAGCGGCTTGATGAGCAGCGGCATGAGGCCATCGGCATCGAGGTCGAGGCTCTCGGACCAGATATAATCGCCGGTGAGATTGATGCGGTCCCATCCCAGCGGCGACAATCGGGACAGCATGGCGGGATCGACAGGTGTGCCGCGGTGCCGCAGTTCATCGACGGCACGACCGAGATAGCGGCAGTTGAAAAGAATGATGGCGGCCGTGACGAGGTTGAGCGCTGCCGCGCGGGTCTGCTGGTTCTCCAGGCCACGGTCGCGAAACCGCCCGAGCCGATGGAAGGCGACAGCGCGGGCCAGGCTGTTGCGTGCCTCGCCCTTGTTGAGTTCGGCGGTGACCGTCCGGCGCAGATCGGTGTCGTCGAACCAGCGCAGCGTGAACAGTGTGCGCTCGATCCGTCCGACCTCCCGAAGTGCCGCAGCAAGACTGTTTTGTTGACGATAGGCGGACAGCTTCTTCAAAATCAGCGACGGTGTGACAGTGCGGTCGCGCATCGCCGCGATGACCTCCGCAATTTCGGCCCAATGGCTGACGATCAGGTCCCGACCGAGGCGGCGCCCGAACAGCGGTGCGAGCCGACCATAGCGCCGCGCGGGCTCGAAACCATAGAGTTGTCGATCCGACAGGCGCGGAATGCGCGGCTCGAAATCGAGGCCGAGCAAATGCATGACGGCGAACACGATATCGGAGACGCCGCCACCATCGGTGTGGAGGGCGGTGATGTCCGCGCTGCTTTCGTGGCCGAGGATGCCGTCGAGTGCGTGGATCGCCTCGCCCGCCGTCCCGGCGATGACCGTCTGATGAAGCGGTGCGTATCGATCGGTGATGGTGGTGTAGATCTTGACCACGGGGTCGCGACCGTAATGTGCGTTGACCGTTCCTCCGGCTTCGCCGGCACCGCCGAGATAATAAGCCTGCCCATCGGCCGATGCGCGATGCCCCGAACCAAACCAGGCGGCGAGCGGTTCGGCATGGATAGCGTCGGTCAGGCTGGCGAGCGCGGCGCGAAACGTTTCCTCGCGCATATGCCACGTCTGCATACGCAACAGTGCGCGACGCGAGGCGACACCGCAAACTTCGGCCATGCGCGACAGACCAAGGTTGGTCGCCTCCGCGATCAAGGTGGCAAGAAAGGCGCGTTCGTCGGCGGGAGGCAGACCGGTCGAGACATGGCCGAAATGCTGGATGAAGCCGGTCCATCGTTGAACCTGCGACAGCACATCCGTGATACGGGTGGCAGGCACCATGCCGTAGCAGGTGAGCGCAAGTTGCCGCCCTTCATCCTGACCAGGGTCTTCTTTGGGGTCTTTCGGAAACCGCAGCCGCTCGCCGGCAAAAAGGGGGGGATCGCGTTTGTCCAGATCGCGGGCGACCTCGCGCAGGGCGCTATCAAGCCTTGCCGCCCTCTCGTCGAGCCAGGCGTGCGGATCGCCGAGCGAGAAAGCGGGCTTCGGTACGGGGCTGGCCGGTGGGGCAAGCAGCACACTGAGCGCGCGATGGACGCGCGCGGTCGGCACCCAGATACCACCGGATGCCAAAGCATTGGAAAGCGCGCTGTAAGTCGCCATCTCCCAATGGGTGCGATCGATCCCGCCTGCGGTCATGACATGCCGACGCCAGCGGTGCTCGACATGGCCAAGCGGCACGTCATCGGGCAACGCCCTGCGCCAGTCTCCGTCGAGATCGGCGAGGATCGCCATCGCATCGCGCAACGGCTGCATTCCGGCCCGGCCCTGGAAATCAAAAGCGCGCACGAACGACGGCCCCATCCGCTTGAAGGCGCGATATTCCGCCGCGATCTCGTCCAGAACCTCGTTCCGGTGCGGTGAGGCGGTACGTCGGATGATAGCGGCGTCGGCGTCGATGATGTCGAGGGATGCCACGGCATCGACCGCCGCGGCGACATCGCCGCCAGCCCGGGCCGCCTGGCTGATCGCTTCCAGAACCCTGGCGATGCGTAACATCCGTTCGCGGCCCTCGCGGCCGGAAACGGCCACGCGCTGTTCGAGCCGTTTGCGGGCGCGCAGATGGGCCCGCCCCACGAGCGCAATGAACATATCGATCGCCGCATCGGTCAGTGTCGCCTCCAGCTCGCGCAGCGTCGCGAGCAGCACGACCCGCCTGCGGGCCGGGCGCATTTGCTGGAAAGCCTGTGCCGTGTAGCGCACACCCTCCCGGGCGAATTGCCCCAGGCGCGGTTCGTGGCGAACATCAGGGGAGAAAGCCGATATGCCCGTCCCACGAATCAGCGTGATCTTTTCGACGATTTCCAAAAGCGAAGCGGATGCGACACGCGGTTCTGGCTCGCGCAGCCAGGACAGACGGCTCTGCCGGTCATGCACCTTGTCATCGATCAGCGCGTCGAGTTGCTGACGCATCTCATGGCCAAGGCCGCCATCGATCGCGGCCACGAGATCCGTTTCCGCCTGATGTATCGCCTCGGCCGCCATGCGCTCCACGACGCTGACACCCGGGATCACGATCCGACGCGCGCGCATCTCATCCAGAAGCCGGCCGAGCAGCGCGCGTCCGTCGATGATGCTCGCCGCCTCGTTTGTCAGCCATGTCCGCAATTCCACGCGGTGCGGGCGGCTCAGATCGCTGAAGCCGAAGCGCGTCTTGATCGCGGCGAGCTGATCGTAGCGCGTGGGCGTGCGTCTGGCGAAATCAGCTATGACCTTTGCATCCACCCCGACCTGCTCGGCAATATGGTCGAGCATGACCGCAGGCAGCAGTTCCCCGTGGCGCAGATGCCGGCCCGGGTAGCGCAGGCAACAAAGCTGCAGGGCGTAGCCGAGTCGGGTGGCGGGCGTGCGCGCGGTGTCGATCGCGGTCATGTCCTCACCTGACAGACTATAGTGCTTCACGATCGCCGCCTCGTCGTCGGGCAACATCAGCAGGGCAGCGCGCTGCCGCGTCGTCATCGGAATCCGTCCGGGCATCTTTGAACCTCCAAAAACCACTTGCCTTTCGGCATGATTCTGAAAGAGGATTGTGAAAGACAAGAGGCCGCAGGAATCCGTTCATGCCGCACTGGCCTCCGGATACGGCCGTTTGTGAAAGGCAGGATTTGACCAGGGCACCCTATCTGATCGGCTATGCGCGGGTGTCGAAGGGTGACGAGCAGTCGAACGCCGCCCAGCGCCGCGCCCTCGACGCGGCTGGGTGCAGGCGCGTGTTCGAGGAAATTGCCAGTGGCGGGCGCTGGGACCGGCCAAAGCTCCTGGAGATGATCGGCCAGTTACGCGACAGTGACGTCGTCGTCGTCTGGAAACTCGACCGGCTATCGCGCAGCCTCAAGGATCTGCTGCACATTATGGAGCGGATCGAGGCGGCGGGCGCGGGCTTCCGCTCGCTGACCGAGGCGATTGACACCACCACGGCCGCAGGTCGCATGATGATGCAGATGGTCGGGAGCTTCGCCGAGTTCGAGCGCGCCATGATCCGCGAGCGCACCTCCGCCGGCCTCGCCCAGGCGCGCGCCGAAGGGCGGATCGGCGGACGCCGGCGCAAACTCGGCGAAAAGCAACGGCGCGAGATCGCGGAGTCCGTCATCTCCGGACGAAAATCCGGCGCCGAGATGGCGCGGCTCTATCATGTCAGCGAGCCGACCGTTTCGCGCATCGTCGCCGCGCACCGACAGACTATGGAGCTACCGGCATGAAACGCGGCCACGACCTGACCGGGCTGATGAAGTTCGCGACACGGCCCGAGTGGGCCGACGACCTGCATGACGCGCTCGACGATCATCTGGGGCCGGTTCTCACGCAGTTCGACATCGATTCCGACGAACTGCCCGGCATCATCGGGGATCACTGGGCCATGACCTTGTGGGGCTGCGCGTTCGAGGACCTGGTGACCCGCGTCTTCGAGCCCGATGGCCGCAACATCGTGGACGAATATCTCAAGCGCCGCGGATGGAACGAGGCCGGCCCCAACAAGCTCTACATGCGCGCGCTGAAGACCTCCGTCATGAGCGTCTATGAAGTCAGCGCGATCGAGCCCGGCGTCGGCTTCCTCGCGCGAGATCTGATCCGGGGCGGTGATCCCGTCCAGGTCCGCGAGCGCACCGCGTCCAGGACGCTGGGCCCGTGGGATCGGATCGGCGTGCGCATCATTCCGGTGAGCGGGCATAGGATCCTGGCAGGCGGCCTGCTGTCCTTTACAGCGGAAGCCACCAGCGCCCTTCTCGAGGCATTGCGCCTGGGACAGGGCAAGCGCGGCCCGCGCGCGAAACTAGTGATCGACGATGATCAACTGCGCGACCTGGCGCCGCTCATCTCGATGGTCTGGCTGTTCGACATCTTGCCCAGGATGCTCGAGCCTGTCGCCATCCCCACGCTGCATAACGCCGATGGCGAGGAGGTTGTTTTCCACCGTGTCCGTTTTCCGTTCACGCGGGGGACGACGCAGGCACTCATCGGCGACCGCCTCGATACCGTGCCCGCCCTGCAGCGGGAAACGTCACATTTCTGGAACTGGCTCGGCACCAGAACAAAACAGGGCAAGAAAGGCACCGGCCAGATGGCGTGGGGTGTGTCAATGGAAGACGGCACGCCGGTGCTTGGGAATCTGGAACTCAAGGGCCGCGCTCTGATCCTCTCCGTCACCTCGGCCGAACGTGCAGAACGCGGCGTTGCACTCGTCACCCAGGCGCTCGGCGCCCTGGTGGGAACACCTTTGACCGAGATCGAGACGATCGAACAGGCGATGGCTGCGCGTCAGGAAGGACGAACCGTGTCGGAGCCGGCACCGGACATCCCGGTCGAGGTCGCCACCCCGCTTGTCCACGGCATGCTCGATCGTCAATACCGGACACTCCTCGATGAGCCTGTCCCGATGCTCGGCGACAAAACGCCGCGACAATGCGCCGGCAGCAAGGCCGGACGCGACCAACTCGCCACGTGGCTAAAACATCTCGAAAATCTCAGTGGGAGACACGCTGACATCGATGATCCGATGGCGACGTACGACTTCGGGTGGATATGGCAGGAACTCGGGATCGAAGAACTGCGCCGGTGACGGCTTGACCCCGCAACGATGAAGGACATGCTGGCCGCCTGATAGACACTGGAGCCGCCTTCACCAACGGTGCCTGCGGATTTGTATTGCGCACGGCTGCTCGCAGGTGCAGCATGAGGATGCCTTTCAGGCATCCTCTCCTAAAACTATGGCCGGCCGTTGTGCCGGCCTTTTTGTGTGGCCGCGACGGCTTACGTAGCGCAATCCCTGGCAGAGAAGCTGGCGCCGACGTCCCTCAAGCTCGCCTACCGTGAATCTGTGGCCGAATAATGCACAGGGGCCCCATAGCGCTCGATCGCGCGGGCCTGCGAGGATGCCGGCGGCCGATCGGCCGCGACACGCTCCGGCGACGTCGCTTTCTCGGTCGCCGGCTTCGGCCGGAACCCCGCGAACATGCCCCGCGCCTTGTCGCGGACCTTCGCCACTATTTCACGCGCGAGTTCCGGGAACCGGATCTCGCGCCGATCGGCGAACGCGCGGGCCTGGTCCTGTTCCGGGCGCGCATAGTCGCCCGCCATGTCCTTGCCCCGATCACGCGACAGGGCGCGGACGAGCTGACGCTGATCGGCGAAGTCGTCGCGGCCATAATAAAGCTGCACGTCGTCGCGATGCCGCGACATGCCGACATAGGCGCTGTGGCGGTCCATGCCGGGGGTCGCGAGGACATGGGCGCGATCGACCGTCACGCCCTGTGCCTTGTGGAACGTCGCCGCATAGCCGTGATCGACCGCCGCATAGTCCTTGGTGTCGAACGCAACGCCGCGGCCGTCATCGAGGCGCACCGCCATCCCTTCGGGCGATACCCGCTCGATCGTGGCAAGCGTGCCGTTCTTGACCCCCATGCCGCGTTCGTTGCGAAGGAACATGATGCGGTCGCCGGCCGCGAACTGGCGCTCGCCACGCTCGACCTTCACCGTCACGTCGTCGCCAAGATCGCCGCTCGCCCGCAACCGGTTCCGCGCCTCGCCATTGAGGCTCTGCACCTCGGCGTTGGTGTGGGTTAGGATGATGCGGCTCTTGTCCGGCTCGGCCTGACGCGCTCGATCCCAACCATCGACCAGCTCGCCCCGTGCCTGCTCGCGGGTGTCGGCCGCGTGGACCATGCCGGCCTGGTCATAGGCATGGACCGCCTCGCCAGTGCGCCCGGTCGCGAGCTGACGGGTCGCGTCGCGCTGCCAGTCTTCGCGCTGCCGCCTGATCTCGGTGATCTCGGCCGCGCCGTGGCGCTCGGTGACGCTGCGGAACGCCGCGCCCGCCTCGATCGCCTGCAACTGCTCGGGGTCGCCCACCAGGACGACCTTCGCGCCCGCGTTGCGAGCCTGCGACAGCACTCGCTCCATCTGACGCGAGCCGATCATGCCGGCTTCGTCCACCACCAGCACGTCACGCGGGCCTAGCTGGTCGCGCCCCTGCCCCCATGCGTGCTCAAGGCTCGCGATCGTCCGCGACCTGATGCCCGACCCGCTCTCAAGGTTCTCGGCCGCGATGCCCGACAAGGCCGCGCCGCGAACATTGTAACCGGCGCGCTCCCATCCGTCGCGCGCCACCCCCAGCATGGCGGATTTGCCCGTCCCCGCGTAGCCGATCACGTTGGCGAGGCCGCTCGGCCCCGTTATATGCTCCAGTGCGGCTCGCTGCTCCTCCCCGAGCACGAGTCCTTCACTCCCGGCAGTGGCGACAGCCCCCCTGATTGCCGCTGCCGGGAGACCATGTTCCTCCCGCCTCGCCAGCTCGTCGCCGGCACGCTCAAGCCGGTTCTCCACCGCGATCATGTCGCGCGACGTGAACCGCTCCTGGTCGCGCCCGTCCTTCCCCAACGCGACCAGCTCGGGGCTGGCGCGCACCGCCCCCATTACCTGGTCGAACTGGTCCTTGCCGTCGCTGTGCCGGAACGCGAACACGGCCAGGTCGCGGGTGGTGAACGTCGCCTGGGTGCGCGTGATTGCGTCCAGCGCGATCGACGGGTTGGCGATGATCTTCTCGCCATTGTCGCGGGCGATGCGCGCGTGATCCTCGATCCGCTCGGCCTCCAGCCCCTGCGCCGGTCGCCGCGACGCCGCGGGGCCGATCTTGTGCTGCGGCTCCAGCTTGATGCCCTGCGCCTCGTAGCTACGATGGTCGATCCGGCCCTCAAGCCCCAACTCGGCCATGCGCTCGTTGACGTGCGCGCTCCACGCCTCGCGCCAGTCCTTCAGCAGCTCGGTCGAGTTCCAGTCGCGGTTCTTCTTCCCGAACCCCTCCGGCCCCACGTCGCGCATCGCCAGCATGACGTGCGCGTGCGGCTTGGGGCTGCCGTCCTTCGCCTTGTCCCAATGCACGTTCAGGTCCGCGACCATGCCGCGCTTCACGAACTGCTTCTCCACGAAGTCGCGCGCGAGCCGCACCCCCTCCTTCTCATTCATCTCGCGCGGGATCGAGAACTCCACCTCGCGTGCCAACTGCGCGTCCTTGCGCTTCTCCCCCGCCTCCACCTCGTTCCACAACACGGCGCGGTCAGACAAGCGCTCCGGCGCGCCTTCCGGCAACATCACCTCGGAGTGGATGACGCCCGCCTTGTTCGAGAAGTCGTGATCGCGCCCGAGCCGGTCGTCGTGCAGCTCGGACGCGGAACGATAGGCGGCGCTCGCAACAGCGCTCGATCCGTTCGCACGACTGATGACCTTGGCGGAGAAGTGGTAGATCGCCATCTCGCTCCGCATTCTGCACTTCTTAGCGCACGTCGGCAACGACGTATAAGCGCGCACTCACAATTTGCTACGCTCCTCGTGATTGACTTGGGGCTGATGTTTCTACCGTTCGCGCTTTACCCCGGCATGGGCGGCGCTAGAGTGTTCGGGCTGATGATCGCGGAAGGGTGAAGGCAATGCGGAAGGTGCGCGATTACGATGCCGAGCTGAAGGCGCTTGGCGACAAGGCGCGGGCGCTGAAGGCGAAGCGGGTTGAACAGCTCGGTCAGCTCGTCACCGCCACGGGTGCCGATGCGCTCGATGCCGAGACACTGGCGGGCGTGCTGCTGGATGCGGTCGAGGCGAAGGATGCGAGCGCGAAGGAGGCGTGGCGAGCGAAAGGCGCGGCCTTCTTTCAACGGCGCAAGCGCAAACCTGTCCCGAGCGAAGTCGAGGGGGGTGGCGGCGCTGCTGCAATCGACGGATCGGGCGCTTCGGCTGAACCGGGCGGCGACGCTGCGGGCGGAAGCGGCGGAACGGCGTAGCGATACGCGGGGCTGGGTCGTGCAACGCCGCGAACGCACGCGCCACCTGATCGAGCTGGGCGGGCTGGTCCAGAAGGCCGGCTTGGTCGAGTTGGCCGACGACGACCGCGCCACACTCTACGGCGCGCTGCTCGATCTCGCCGGACGCGCGCGCGGTGATGACGCCGGCGACGTGCTGGCGCTGTGGAAGCGGCGCGGCAAGCGGGCGTTCGACGCCGAAAGCGATGCCAAGGAGGCGCGCTGATGAGCGCCAGCGATTATCGTGTCGCGCAACGCCCTGAACCGAAATTGGACGGCGCTTGGGGTCTCTGGTCTGCGGTTGAGGCCCGCTGGCTTGATCTCCTCTTTGCTACCGAGCGCGATGCGGTGGATGCACTGAATTATCTGCTCTTGCAAAACGGTGAGGAGGGGTAGTGATGATCACGTTCGATATCGAGGCGATCCGCGCCGAAGTGCGCGCGATGGATTTTACGCGCGGCACGCCGGCGGAAGTCGCCATGTGGCGCGAGGACATGGCGGAGTCGCGCGCCAACCTCGTGATCGAGGACATGATCCCGACGCCGAACGAAGATGCGTTCTTCGACATGATGCTCGATGAAGGCGTGTCCCCTCCCCTCGTGTCGCAAATCCTCCTCCGGCTGCTCGATCATCCCGACGCGATCTGAGTGGGGCTTTCCTGCAAGCAATCGTGTCACTAACGCGCCCATCCGCTTGCGCCCGCCACATCAACGTCACGGTAGCCGCGTATATGGCAGGCAGGAGACCAAAGGATGCGCTCGATAAGCCCGATGTTCGATGATGCGGTGATCGACTGCGTCGCAAGCGACCGCGCATCCACCGTCCAGAAACTCTTCCATGTCGCGGAACTGATCTGGGCAGAGGGTGCGGCCGACCGGTCGGCGTTCCGCTGGGGTACCTCGCGCCAATTGACCCCGACAAGCTGATGTCGCTACGCATGGCTTAAGTGGCGCTGCTGGGATCCTGATCCATCAACGGCTGCGGACCCGGCGATTCATTCGGTGATCGTAGGCAGCCTCAATTTTTGCCGCGTGGGCGGGCTCGGGTGGGCCGGTGCTGCGTGCGGACCAGGCTTGCGCCCCAAACCGATTTTCTTTGCCATAGCGCGCCGGGCTTCTGAATACGCCTCTGCCACCATCGGGTAGTCCGGCTTCAGATTGTAGCGTTCCCGATATTGCTCGGGCGTGAGTCCATGTCCGCTTAGATGACGGCGAAGCGTCTTGTACGGCTTGCCGTCGATCAGCGAGATGATATGATCCTTCGACGCCAGCGATTTACGTACCGACACCGCCGGCGTGAACTGGGCGGCCGTCGCTTCCTGCGGAACTGCTGTGCTCGATTGGTCGATCAATCCTGTGATGCTGTCACGCATCCGGGTGAGAAATGCCGGCACGTCCTCGGCCGCGACGCGCGTGTTGGGATTGCTCAGCCATGCGATCGTCAGCTCGGTTGCGAGCTCGATCGCGTTCGGGCCGGTATCGATTTCTGTGGTCATGAGGAAAGCTTGTCCTTGAGTGCCTTGGCCGGTGTGAACACCATTTTGGTCGACGCGGCGATCTCCATAGCTTCGCCGGTCCGGGGATTGCGACCGGTCCGGGCGTCCCGGGCCTTGCTGGAGAACTTGCCGAAACCCGGCAGCGACACCTCCTCCCCCCGCGCAACCGCATCGCCGATGTCACCGAACACGCGGTCGATCAACGCCCGGGCCTTGGCGGCACTCAGATCGCTTCCCTCGGCAATGCCTTTCACAAGATCGTCTAGCTTCATCAAATATCTCCCGTAAACGTGCACCGGGATAATCGTTCCGGTCACGGGCGCAACAGTGCATCCCCTTTCCGGGTGGCGCCGGCAAGATGCAGCGGGCTGGCGACACCGTTGCGTAGCGTGCGTAGATCGCGATCATGCAGCGATGATGTTTGTCCTGCACATCCGATGCCCGTTAATTGAGCAACCTCACTGATGGCGGGTCCGCGCATCGGCGGGCGTCGACCGATAAGCTGGCGGCTCGCGATCGTCGTGGCGGTGGTAGCCCTGTTCGCCAGCAACGCCTGGCTCAAGGGCATCTTTGGCTATGGCGAGATTGCGACCGACATTCCGTTCCTGCTGTTCGGCGTGATCCTGTTCTTCACCTGGCGCGTCAATCGCAATGCCGCCAACCGGCAAAGCGAGCTGCTGGGGTCCGCCCGCTTCGGCGACCGCGCCGACGTGCGAAAGCTGGAGGTGAGCGGGGATCTCCTGATCGGCCGCTCGGCGAAGTTGGGCAAGCTGCTCCGCTATGACGGCGCGGCGCATCTGCTGACGATGGCCCCCACCCTCTGGCCAGGCCGTCGGCACGATCATCCCCAACCTGCTCCTGCTCGATCGCTCGGTCACCTGCATCGACCCCAAGGGCGAGAACGCCCGCATCACCGCCCGCGCCACCGCCCGCGCCCGCGCCGCTAAAGGTCCGGTCTGGTGCCTCGATTGGTTCGGCGTGTCGGGCCGGACCCCTGCCCGCTACAATCCGCTCGACCGGCTCGATCCCACCAGCCTCGATCTGGCGGAAGATGCCAACACGCTCGCCGACGCGCTGGTCCACGACGCGCCGGGGCAATCGGGCGACGCCCACTGGAACGAGGAAGCCAAGGCGCTCATCGCCGGGCTGATCCTCCACGTCGTCACTACCGAACCCGCCGATCGGCGCACACTGGCGACGGTGCGCGATTATCTGACCCTGGCCCCTGCCGGCTTCGCCGCGCTGCTCGCGGCGATGCAGGGCAGCACCGGCGCTGGTGGCCTGGTCGCGCGCGCCGCCAACCGCCAGCTCGGCAAGTCCGATCGCGAAGCCGCGGGCGTGCTGTCCTCGGCCCAGCGCCACACCCACTTCCTCGATAGCCCGCGCATCGTCGCCAGCACGGCCGCGTCCGATTTCACGTTCGCGGGATTGAAGGAGTCGACCGCAACGGTGTTCCTGTGCCTGCCGCCCGATCGGCTCGACACCTATGCGCGCTGGCTGCGCCTGCTGGTGAGCCAGGCCGTCACCGACATGGCGCGATCGACCGCTCGCCCTCCCCGGCCGGTGCTGTTCCTGCTGGACGAGTTCGCCGCCCTCGGTCGCCTCGAACCGGTCGAGCGGGCGATGGGCCTGATGGCCGGCTATGGTCTCCAACTCTGGCCGATCCTCCAGGACATGCACCAGCTCCGCGCCAACTATGGCGAGCGCGCCGGCCCCTCGGAAAGCGTCAGCGCGCACGTCACCGCCGGGCAACTCGCCACGCCTGATGAAATCATGCGGATGCGGCCCGACCAGATTCTGTTGCTGCGCCAGGGGGAACACCCGCTCGCGGTCGAGAAAATCCGCTACTATGACCAGCGCGAGTTCGACGGCCTGTTCGATCCGGCCTAATTAAGCCCGCTGGGGGCGCTCGCGCCGATCGGCATCCCAAACCACCTAAAAGCCCCTCTTTTGCCTCCACGTCGCGCCTGGACGGCCGTAGCGGGCGATTCCGTCGCTACCCGTCCCCACTTCTTTCCCGCCTAGCTAGCGGCGCGTAGCGCCGCCCCTGTGACGCCGAAGGCGGCACGCAGCGAAAGTGCATCGGCCGTTAGGCCGATTCCGCTTGTCCTTTTTTCCACTGGTTGGTGGCGAGCGGTCGGTCTGTCTTGCGCACTATCGGGGTTTTGGCCCCCGATCCGATGGACCAATCGGGGTTATCCACAGGCCTGAGTCCTTAAGAAGAGTCTCCTATGTAATAGGAGGTTTAAGACCCTTACGGAGCGGTTTCGGCCTGTATCGTCAAAGGGTTAGCGGCCGTTTCAGGGGCCAAAACCCCGTGATTCGCGGGGCCAAAACCCCGTGATTCGCAGGGGCCATTCCCCCGATAGTTGGAGCCTCACCACTATCGGGGTTTTGGCCCCTGGCGATCAGTCGGCCGGAAACCCCATCGGCGGGCGCGGCAAGCGCTTGAACTGGAACCCTGGATGGTCGGTCGAAAGCTGGCAACGCTCTGTGAAGTTAAGAACCTCCTCGCCTTCATCGTTCCTGACCAGCTCCAGCCAGTAGCCGGGTAGCCGCTGCCGCTCGACCGCGCGCCGAAGCTCCTTGGCGAAGTCGGCCACGCGCTGGGTGCTGCCGCTCTTGTGGTGGAGCTGCTTCATGGTGAAGGCCCAACCCGCCGCTTGGTGGCCGCCATGCTTGCGCACGACACGGTAAAGCCAACGTTCGATTCCGCCGGTCAGCTTGAAATAGGCTCGGTCGATGCCGAGCACGAGGCGGTCGGTCAGCACGCCCTCGTAGAGCCAATCCGATATGGTGAACTCGACGCCCGTGGATCGGCCTAGGTCGTCGGTCGGTGCCGAGTAGCGCTCGATCCAGTGGAAGCCCTCGGGGCGCTTCTTCTTGCCCTGGCGAATGTTGGTGCGGATCAGGGTGGCGCTCAACCGCTCAAGTGCCTCTACGATGCGCCGGTACTCGTCTCCCCCGGTCGGCCGATCGATCCCGCGTAGCAGCTCATAGAGCGGGACGTGGAAGTGCGGCGTGGTCGGCTGTCCCGCCGCCTTCGCCGCCCTGAGCTGCGACACCGCCCATATCAGGATGTCGCAATCCCAAATGGTGGCGATACCGATCTCGGCCGGGGCCGTGACGTTGACAGTTATGGTCGTGGCGCCGTTCTGCACCTGGTAGTCGATCGGCTCGCTGCGGCGCTGCTTGGAAAGGCTGAAGAACGGCCGCTCCATCATCTCCTGTTCGTCATGAGTCGGTATGTCGCCTGGCAGCGTCACGAACAGGTCGAGCTGGTCGAGTACGCCGGCGCGACCGCCTTCCTTCCTTCTGACCTTCTTAGTCATAAAGGCTCCAAGGGTCAGAGGTCAGCGGCGTGATCGGCCGCTCGGCACACTGGCGGCTACCGCCTCCAGCGGCTCCAGCCCGCGCGCCTCCAAGAGCCGGTTCCACGCCTCATGCCCCAGCTTCTGCAAAGACAACCCTGTGTCGAGGCTGAGCTGGCGAAGCCGGCGACGATCGCGCGGGGTGACTTGCACGTTGATCGGCACGATCACCGGCGAGGCGGTGTCCCGCACGGGTGCTGCCTCGGTCGCCGCCGCGGTGCTCGGGGCCGCGGCCGGCTCCTCGTCCAGCTCGCCCATTACGTCGGCGAGCGCGCGGCCGGTGCGCTTACTGCTCATGTCGTATCTCCTGAATCCAGCTCCAAACCTGACGCAGCTCGTCGGCCGCTTCGCGGGCCGCATGGCCGCGCATTTCGGTGACGCCCCTCCCCTCAAGCGAGGCGTCCAGATAGATCGTCCGATCGGATAGGTGGATCGGGCAAACCGGGACCGGGTAGCGCGACAGCGCGGCACGCGCGGCAATCGCGCGGGCCTCGTTCTTGGCCGCGTTGACGATGACGGCCGCACGTCGGTCGAGCCGGCGGAGGATCTTCAACGTTTCCCCGACCGCCTCCAGGTCGTCTGGCGACGGCCGCACCGGGACAATCACCAGGTCCGCCACGCGCGCGGCCTCGGCCTCGGGCTCCTCGACGGCAGGACGCGTGTCGATGAACAGCGCGCCGTCGGACTTGCGCCGGAGCCGCTTGGCCGCGTCAGTCAAATTGGTGCCGTCCAGGTCGACCAGCTCGGGGCGCTCAAAGGCCGGCTCGATCTGCTCGCGCCGCGTCCACCACTTCGTCGTCGTCCGCTGCGGGTCGCGGTCGATGATAAGGCTGGGCTCCGCCTCGCCCGCGAGAACCGCGAGCTGACGGGCAAGGGTGCTTTTCCCAGCTCCGCCCTTCTGGCTGACAAGTGAGTAGATTTGCACCTTCGCCCCTTCTGGCTCTCTTTCCTGTGACACTATGAAGGTGATTGAGAGTGAAGGAAAGACCCTTTTCACCTTCCCGCGCGAGCGATCGTCACGCGCAAGCGCCGAGACGCTGTAAGCGGCTCGGTCGGAGCGCAACGGAGATAGAGCGCGGTCCCGCCAGGGACGAGCTCGCCATGCAACTATTCCCTAGCGCTTGGGTTTCTGATAGGTCGGCCAATGCCTGTCGTCCATCGCATCGGCGGCCTGCGGGTCGTGATCTGGCCCAACGATCACCGCCCGGCGCACGTCCATGTGAAAGGCGCGGAAGGAGAGGCGGTGTTCAACCTGAACTGCCCCGGTGGTCCGCCCGAGCTGCGGGAGAGCTTCGGCTTCAAGGTGCCGGACGTGAACAAGATCGAGGCCGCGCTGGTCGAGCTGGTGCCGGCGCTGTGCGCGGAATGGAGTGCGATACATGGCGATTACTGAGCAAGAGCTGGCGCAAGCCGAAGCGCGCATGGAAGCGACCCGCGCCGCGGGTCATGCCGTGTCCGCCCGTTACGATCGTCGGCGGTCGCGCGTCGTGGTCGCACTCAATACCGGGGTCGAGCTGACATTCCCGACGCAGCTCGCCGAAGGGCTGGCCGATGCGTCGCCCGACAACCTCGCTGAAATCGAGATCAGTCCGGCGGGGCTGGGGCTTCACTGGCCCAAACTCGACGCGGACCTCTATGTCCCGGCGCTGCTCCAAGGCGTGTTCGGCTCGAAGCAATGGATGGCCCGCCAGCTCGGCGCGGAAGGGGGCCGCTCCCGCACGGCTGTTAAGGTCGCCGCTTCGCGCGCGAACGGCCGGAAGGGCGGTCGGCCGGGTAAATTCGCGGCGGCTTGATCTGGCACTACTGGCCTTTTTGCCTGTAACACTAAGAAGGTTTTTAGGCGAGTAGGGGGGTGTATGCGAAGTTTCCGCTTTCGTTCCACCCTCCGCTGACTCATAGAATCGTCATGCCGATCGCGCCCGAACATCGCTGGCTGTATCCGATCGACTGGCGCGAGCTGTCCGCCTTCATCCGCTTCGGCCGCGCCAAGGGACGTTGCGAGCATTGCCGCCGCCCACACGGCCGCGACGTGCTGCACCTCGGCGACGGCACATGGTGGGATGAAGAGTCCGGCCGTTGGCGCGACGGGCAGGGCAGGGGGCTTCGCCGCATGGCCGCGCCCGCGGACCTGGCGCGGGCGCAACCGGGCCTCGCCGGCATCGGCCCACCCCCCGCGCTGCGCGTTACGCGCGTGGTCCTCGCCAGCGCGCACCTGAACCACGATCCCGGCGACAACCGGCCGCGCAACCTCGCCGCGCTCTGCCAGCGGTGCCACATGGTCCACGACGCGACCGAACATCGCCGGCGCCGGTGGGTCAACGCCTTCCGGCTGCGCGCGATCGGCGACCTGTTCGCCTGACTGCTGGGCCGCAAGCCCCGGCCCCAAGGGTTGGGTGGGACAAAAGGCGCGGCCGTCGAACGGCGGCCTCCCTCTAAGCCGGCTGGCTAAGCGAGCTGCGCCCGCCGGGAATATGCCGGTAGAGCGTCGACGGCTGCACCCCGAGCTGCGCTGCCACCTCCTCGACGGTGATGGTCGGATCGGCGAGCATCGCCTTTGCGCGCTTGATCTCGGCCGGCCCCATCGCCGGCTTGCGCCCGCCGCGCCGCCCCAGCGCCTTGGCCTGGGCAAGCCCGGCATGAGTGCGCTCCAAGGTCAGCTCGCGCTCGAACTCCGCCACGGCCGCGAAGACGTGGAAGACGAGCCGCCCGCCGGGGCTGGTGGTGTCGATCGCCTGGGTGAGCACCCTGAGGCCGATCTCGCGCTTGGCGAGATCTTCGGCCGTCTCCACGAGCTGCCGGACGGAGCGCGCAAGCCGGTCGAGCTTCACACCGCCAACGTATCGCCCGCACGCAGATAGTCGAGCGCGGCTTTCAGCTCCGGCCGGTCACGCTGCGCGCCCGACGCCTTCTCCATGAACACCCGCTCGCACCCGGCTTGCCGGAGCGCGTCGAGCTGTAGGGCAGGGGACTGGTCGCGGGTGGACACGCGCGCGTAGCCGACGAGCAAAGCCGTTCTCCGAAAACTCGACTTAACCTAGATGCATTTCGGAGGAGGAAACAAGGGACGGTTTTCGGAGCCTGAACAGGCCGTTTCGACGGCCTGTAAACGCTCGCGCTAAGTGGCGGCATTCTGATCGCGCTATTTGTCGGCGAGCGTCGCTACGCGGCTACCGGCTTGGTCTCGGCCGATCGCACATAGGCGTAGAGTGTTGGCTTGGAGATGCCGAGCATCGAGCAAATCTTGGCGATCGGCATCGTGTTCTCGTGGTAGAGCCTGACGGCCAGGTCGCGCTTGTCCTTGCCGAGTGCGGCCGGCCGGCCACCCTTCTTGCCGCGAGCGCGGGCTGCGGTGAGACCGGCCTGGGTCCGCTCGCGGATCAGGTTGCGCTCGAACTCCGCCAATGCCCCGAACAGGTGGAAGGTAAGCTTGCCCGACGTGGTGGTCGTGTCGATCGCCTCGTGCAGGCTCAGCAGCCCGACCTTTTCCTCGTCGAGGTAGGTCATCCATCCGATCAGATCACGGAGCGAGCGGCCGAGCCTGTCGAGGCGCCAGACCACCAGTGTGTCGCCGGCGCGAAGCAGCTCCTTCACCTTTTCCAATCCAGGGCGAGCGGCAGTCGCCCCGGAGGCCTTGTCGGTGATGACCTTCTCGCAGCCGGCAGCCTTCAGCGCATCACGCTGGAGGTCCAGGTTCTGCTCGGCGGTCGATACGCGGGCGTAACCGATTTTCATGCGTAGGGCCGGTGGCGCCCCGATCGGGCGCGGTTTGGGAAGAAAGTCGTCATCGGCAGGTCTATGTTGCCCTAGTTTTCTTTACCGGGTAGATTTACGTCGAACAGGCCGGTTTGGCAACGCGAGCGGACTCGCATGGCGATGGGCAGGCAAATCTCCGTTTTCCTTACCTGCGACACGGACCGTCGGCGGTGACGCATCCGGCGCTTGCCCCGCCGCTGGCGATCGAGCGCTACCGCGTCCTTGAACCGCACCTCGCCGATGGCATCCCGCTCGCGGACCTCGCCCGCACCGGCACGCTGAGCGAGCGGACGTTGCAGCGCTGGCTCGGGCGCTACCGTGCCGAAGGACTTGCCGGTCTCGCGCGTCTGCCGCGCAACGATCGGGGCAGGCTGCACCTGCCGGAACATCTGGTCGAACTGACCCGCACTCTCGCCACCAAGCGCCCGCGACCCCCGGTCGCCGCCATTCACCGAAAGGTGCAGGAACTCGCCATCGCGCATGGACACCGAACCCCCAGCTATGCGGCCGTCGCGCGTGTCGTCAGGGCGATACCGGCAAGCCAGATCGCCGCAGCCTCCGATCCGGCCGTCTACCGCGACCAGCACGAGCTAGTGCATCGGCGCGAAGCCGCGACCTCGAACGAGATGTGGCAGGCCGATCATACCGTTCTCGACATTCTCGTGCTCGATGATGCCGGAACCCCGGTGCGTCCTTGGCTGACCGTCATCGTTGACGATCACAGCCGAGCCATCGCCGGTTACTTCCTCAGCCTCGATGCCCCCAGTGCCCTCAACACGGCGCTCGCCTTGCGGCAGGCGATCTGGCGCAAGCCCAATCCCGAATGGATCGTCAGCGGCATTCCTATGCGATCGGTATAAGCGGCGCGAGCCGGGAACTGACGGAAGGGTTCGGCTCGCTGTTCGCGGCCGTGGTCCTGCTCTCGGTCGGAATCTGGATGCACGGCAAGACACAAGCTGATCAATGGCAACGCTATATCCGCGAGAAAATGTCACGGGCGCTATCGGGCGGGTCGGGATGGTTCCTGTTCGGGCTCGCATTCCTGGTTGTCTATCGGGAGGTATTCGAGACGATCCTTTTCTACGCCGCGCTCTCGACACAGGGGAACACCGCGATGCTGCTGGCCGGGGCCGGCGCAGCGATCAGCCTTCTCGCCGTCATCGCCTGGGCAATGCTCCGCTACAGCCGGACGCTGCCGATTACGCAGTTCTTCCGCTACAGCTCATGGCTGATGGCCGCTCTGACGGTCGTGCTGGCCGGTAAGGGAGTCGCTGCTCTCCAAGAGGCGGGGATCATCGACATAGCGCCGCTCGCCAGCGTGCCACGTATCTCGATGTTGGGCCTGTTCCCGACATTTCAGTCGGTGCTGGCACAACTCCTGATGCTTGCCGCGATCATGATCGGGTTCGCCTGGAACCGCCGCGCCAAGCCGCGGACGGGCGGGCCGCTAGCCTAGCGGCAGGGCAGGTGACGCCCCTCTCTAAAGCGTTGCTGCCAACCCTGACCGTGCATCGCACCGTCTCACGCGCCTTGGCTCGCAATGTAACGGGAGGGCGGCGGGGAAAGCGCCGCCCTCGGGCCATTTACGCGGCCATCTTGTCGCAAGCGTCGGCGCACTTGCGACACGCGGCGACGCAATCCTCCATGCCGTCCAGCCCTTCGCAGCTCGACGCGCACGCCCGGCAAATCTCGGCGCACTCGCGGCAGATATGCCGGTGGTGCTCGGACTTGCGCGCCATGAAGTCGATCGCGACACTGCAAATCTGAGCACAGTCCAGCATCAGCTTCATGTGCTGCGGCTCGGCGTGTCGCCCGCCCGCCTCCAGGCAGTGATTCATCGCCATGTGAAGGCAGGTGATGTGGCATTCATGGCAGGCGTCCATGCACGCCTTCATCTCGGGATCGATCTGATGCATTGTCTTTCCTTCCATATGCGCCCCCCTCCCCTTGTATATACGCGGTTCTTGGCGCTTTCCCTCGCCGCGGTTTGGACTTCACCGTCCTTACGGCTCGGACCATCGTCCAAGGTCAACCCTTTTCTTGCGCACAACGGAGAGTAACATGTTGAACTCCGACCGCAAGATCGTCCAGGATAGGGTAATCTGGCCGATCTCCGCCCGCGCAGCGACGCGCCAGATCTTCGAGCGACTTGCGCATCGCTCGGAGCTCGTGCTCCTTGCGCTCCATCTCCGCGGCTCGTGCAAGCGCGAGGGCCTTGACCTCACCACTCGCCCGATCGCCGTCCTGCCACAGCGCAACGAGCTGGCCGATCTCCGAAATTGGGAAGCCGAGATCGCGCGCGCGTCGGATGAAACGCAGCATGTGCACCTCGCGTTCGTCATAGTCGCGGTAGCCGGAATCACGCCGCGTGGCCTTCGGAATGAGGCCGATCGCCTCATAATGGCGGATCATCCGCTGGCTGACGCCCGAAGCTTTGGCCGCCTGTCCTATATTCACGTATCGCCTCCTCAAGCCGCTGTCGGACGCCAACGGCGAAGCGTCAGAGCATTGGCGACGACGCTGACACTCGACAGCGCCATCGCCGCGCCGGCGATCACCGGGCTTAGATACCCGAACGCTGCCAGCGGGATGCCGACCAGGTTGTAGATGAACGCCCAGAACAGCCCCTGGCGGATCTTGGAATATGTCCGTTTGGAGATGTCGATCGCGTCCGCGACCAGGCGCGGATCGCCCCGCATCAGCGTGATGCCCGCTGCGTGCATCGCAACGTCTGTTCCGGTTGACATGGCGATGCCGACATCTGCTGCAGCGAGGGCAGGGGCGTCGTTGACGCCGTCGCCGACCATGGCGACCGTGCGGTCCTCGGCCCGCAACGCCGCCACTGCATCCGACTTTCCTTCCGGCAGGACATTGGCAACGAAATCGTCGATGCCGAGCTTGGCCGCCGCTGCGCGGGCGCTTCCCGCATTGTCTCCGGTCAGCATCACGCTGCGTATGCCACGGCCATGCAGCGCCGCCACGGCAGCAGCGGCGGAAGCCTTGACCTCGTCGCCGAACGCCAGAAGGCCGAGAAGGCGGCGTTCGGGCGCGCGTTCCGCGACCCAGGAGACCGTCCGTCCCTCGGCTTCCAGCCTGGCCGCCTCACTCGCCAGCGGTGTCATCACGATAGCTTCGTCGTCCATCAAGCGCGTGCTGCCGAGGATCAGGTCGCGGCCGTTGACGTCTGCAGCAACCCCGCGGCCGGGCAGGCCGCGCATCCCGTTGGCGCGGGCGGGTTCGACGCCTTCCGAGCTGGCCCACGCCAAGACGGCCCGGGCGAGCGGATGCTCGCTTCCAGCCTGAAGCGCCGCGGCGAGCGCGATCAGCTCGGCGCGTTCGGCCCCCTCGGCCGGCAGTGCGGCCAGCAGCGAGGGCTTGCCCTCGGTCAGCGTGCCGGTCTTGTCGAACGCGACGATGTTGATGCGGTGCGCGGTCTCCAGCGCCTCCGCGTCCTTGATGAGGACACCGGCCCGCGCGGCAACGCCCGTGCCGGCCATGATCGCGGTCGGCGTGGCCAGGCCGAGCGCGCACGGACAGGCGATGACGAGCACCGCGACCGCGTTCAGGATCGCGACTTCCACTCCGGCGCCGGCGATCAGCCAGCCGGCGAGGGTCAGCGCGGCTATGACGAGGACGATTGGCACGAACACGGCGCTGACCTTGTCGACGAGCCGCTGGATCGGAGCCTTGGCGCCCTGCGCGCTTTCGACAAGGCGCACGATGCGAGCGAGGGTGGTCTCAGCCCCCACCGCCGTCGTCTCGACCAGGATGAGGCCGTCCGCGTTGATCGATCCGCCGGTCACTGGGTCTCCAGCGGCCTTGGCGACCGGAAGGCTCTCTCCGGTGAGCATGGATTCATCGACATGGGTTGCTCCCTCGATCAGTCGTCCATCGACGGGGATGCGCTCGCCGGGCCGGACGCGGACGCGGTCACCCGAGCGCACCTCCGCCAGGGCAATCTCTCGTTCGCTGCCGTCGGTGCCGACAACGCGAGCCTGGTCGGGCCGCAGCGCCATCAGCGCGCGGATCGCCTCTCCGGTCTGACGCTTGGCGCGGCCTTCGAGCCATTTGCCGAGCAGGATAAGGGTGATGACGACGGCCGAAGCCTCGAAGTAATAATGCGCATCCATGCCGTGCATCGGCGCGAACAGCAGCTGGTAGAGGCTGAGCCCGTAGGCGGCCGATGTGCCGATCGCGACCAACAGGTCCATGTTGCCGGTTCGGGCGCGCGCGGCCTTCCAACCCGCGCGATAGAAGCGCGCGCCCAGCCAGAACTGCACGGGCGTCGCGAGCAGCAGCTGGATCCAGCCCGGCACCGCCACCTCGATACCGAACGGGGCCAGCAGCATCGGAACGACCAGCGGCAGCGACAGCGCCGCGGCGATCAGCACGTGGCGGAGCTCTCTTGTTGCGGCTGCGTCGCGGCGGGCGTCCTCGGCGCTTCGTTCCGCCTCCGCCGATCCGGTGCGCGCGAATGCGGTGTAACCAGCGCTTTCGACGGCCTCGACCAAGACATAAGTGGGGACGCCACCCACCGTTTCGATCCGCGCCGTCTCGGCTGCCAGGTTGACACTCGCGGAGCGGACGCCGGGCACTTTCAGCAGCGCCTTCTCGACCCGGCCGACACATGAGGCGCAGGTCATGCCCGTGATCGTCAACTCGGTCGTTTGCGTCAACGGGGTGTAGCCCGCCGCAAGAACCGCATCGGCTACGGCAGCGACATCGGATCGTCCATCGACGAACTCGACGTTCGCGCGCTCCGTCGCGAGATTGACCGAGACGCCGGCGACGCCCGGCACCCCGGCGATGGCGCGCTCCACCCGCCCGACACACGTCGCGCAGGTCATGCCATCGATGGCCAGCGACAGCCTGTCTTCGCTTCTCGCCTGTGTCTGCATTGGCAGCTGCGCCGGGGCGCTCATGGTCGTCTCCACTACTGAGTCGATGGCCTTATCGTCCCTCACATCGTGTCAAGGTCAACAGCTAAATACACCCCTTGACCCTGACACAGTGTCAAACCCCACATCTGCTTCATCCACCTCATGGAAGAACGAAGATGATCGATTTCAAAGTTCAGGGAATGACCTGCGGAGGCTGTGCGCGCGGTGTGACCAGCGCGCTTCAGCGCGTCGATGCCAAGGCCGTCGTCAACGTCGACTTGGCGAGCAAGACCGTTTCGGTAAACTCGACGGCCGATGTACAGCAACTCAAGCGGGCCATAGAGAAGGCCGGCTTCGCGGTGACGCAATAGAGAGCCCTATTTTGCCTGAGGGCTTTCGGGGCGGGCGCGTAAAAGGATTGTGCGTTGATCCGCACGCGCCCGCCTCGCGATCATAAGTGCACCGGCCTGAAACGGTCATGACACCGGCTGAAGCCTCAAAAGTCCGCGTTGTTACTTTATGGGGCGGGCGCGACCTTGACGGTGCATCGCACCGTCTCACGGGCTTTCGCAGCAGCTTCTACGCACCTTTCAATCGCTTCGCGATTAACCGTCACGATTCTGTCGGCCGCGACGATCCCACGGAACGCGGTCGGGCTGGCGCTCTGCATTAGGCGCTGCCCTGCTTCCCAACGTGGTAGGCCGAGCGTTCACGCCGCGATGCGCTGCGCCATCTGCTTGGGCGTCATCGCCATGACCGGGGCTTTGGAAAGAATATGGACAACATGGTCGATGCGGCCGGTCGCCGTGTCCACGCCCTGCTGAAGCACGCCAAGCGCCTTGCTGTAGTCGGGCACGTTGATCGCGCGGCGCGCTCGGCCGCCAAGCCCTCCACGGCACTGAGCAGCCCCCACCGGGTGGTCCGGGTTGATAGTTAGTGCATTGTCGTCTCCGCCGCCATTGCCGGTCGGAGGTGGAGCGAAGCGGAACCGGAGGCCGGCAATGGCGGTGTCGCCGCTTCCGGGGCGGGTGGTCGATAGCCGAGGCTGCTGTGCGGTCGGACAGTGTTGTAGTGACGCCGCCACGCCTCGATCAGCACCCTGGCTTCAGCGAGGGTGTAGAAGATCTCGCCGTTCAGCAGCTCATCCCGCAGCGAGCCGTTGAAGCTCTCGTTGTAGCCGTTCTCCCATGGCGATCCCGGGGCGATGTAGAGCGTCTTCACGCCGATCTGCCTGAGCCAGGTCTGGACGGCGGCGGCGATGAACTCGCTGCCATAGCACATTGGGAAGCGGCCTCTCGAAGGGCCGCGTCGCCTTGATGGAGACAAGGGCGCGTAGCGCCCGCCGGCTTCATCAAGGCGGTCATGACCGGCCAGCGGGTCTCTAGAGTGAAGTTGTCGACTCAACACTTTGGAGACGGACCGACCATGACCAAGCGCACATTTACTCCCGCCGACGCCGTGCTGGTAGCCATCGATATGTCCAAGCATCGCCAGGAGGTGTTGATCGAGCGCCCCGAAGGCGGGCGCCGACGGCGGATGACGGTGATGGCGACCAAGGCAGACTATGATCGCCTCGCAACCGATCTTGGCGATATCGGGCGCCCGATCATCGTCGGCTTCGAGGCTACCGGCAACTACCACCGCACCCTGGCGCACCGTCTGCTCGCTGCGGGCTTCGAGTTGCGCCTGATTTCTTCCGTCGCACTGGCCCGGACCCGAGAGGCGCTGCACAATGGTTGGGACAAGAACGATAGCAAGGATGCGCAGGTGATCCTGCACATGCTCCGGATCGGCGCGACCCAGCGCTACGTCGATCCGCTTGCCGCCGGCATCAATGATCTGCAGGAGATGTCGAAGACGCACGAGGCGATCTCCAAGGCCAAGACCCAGACCTGGCATCGCCTCCTGACGCACTATCTGCCGCTCTATTTTCCGGAGATCGAACGCTTCGCCGGCAATAGCCGCTCCGACTGGTTCCTCGCCTTGCTTGAGCGGTTCCCCACCCCGGCCAGCATGACCGCGCTTGGCCAGGAGGCATTCACTCGCGAGGCTTGGGACTTGGTTGGTCGCAAGGTGTCCAAGGCTCGACTGCTCAACGATATCTATGCGGCCGCTAGCGCCTCCATAGCGCTCCCGGTCGAGGAGGATTCCATATCGATCGCCATGTTCCGCATGGTCATCGCGCAGGCGCGCAGCTTGATCCGGCAACGCGACGAGATTGAACGGACCGCGCATGCTATGCTGGCCGAGAACCGCGACTACCAGCTGCTGCGCATGATCCCAGGGATCGGACCTATCAACGCGCTGACTATCCTCGCCGAAGCCGGCGATCTGCGCCGGTTCGGCCATCACCGCCAGTTCCTCAAGTTCTGCGGGCTTGATCTCGCCACTTGCCAGTCGGGCACTTTCCGCGGCCGGACCAAGCTCTCGAAGTACGGCAACGCCAGGCTGCGCCGGACCTTCTGGATGGCCACCCAGGTTGCCATCCGACAGCGCGACAACAGCTTCCGTGACAAGCTGGGGCGCTATGTAGCCGGACACAGCAACGATCCTGATCGCCGCCGCAAGGCGATGACCGCACTCACCGCCAAGATGGCGCGCGTCGCGCATGCCGTCATCAAGACGGGAACCGAGTACCGTCCGTTCGTCGAACGGGCGGACACCAGATGGAAGGACCCCTCTCTGTGGAGCCGTGAGGGCGCTTCTGCGACCCTGTAGATAATGTTCGGGCCTTCCATCCGGCACCCGCATCTCATTTTAAGGACGGTGAGGACCACGACCGAAGCGGCCGCTGGATCCTGTGTTTGCTATGGCCGAGAGCGCTTTCCTTGACGATGGAAGCCATCTGGATCAGAATAACATCAGCGCTGATCGTGATTGGCGCAATGAGACCTGCTGGCCGTTTGCCGCCGCTGCTTCCCGACCTAGGACGTTGTCCGACCTGATATGCGCGGGCGGACCACGCTCGATGAACAACTCGGCCAGCGCTGCCAGTACGTCTTCGTGTTTGAGCTGGCGCGCGACGACGAGTGCCAGGCACTCCCTGCTCGCCTCGTCGATAATGGTAAGGATGCGGAACTTGCGTCCGTCATGGGTGCGTTCCTCGACGAAGTCGTAAGCCCAGACATGCCCCGGATACTCCGGCCGCAACCGGATGCACGAGCCATCGTTCAGCCATAACCGGCCGCGTTTCGGCTGGCGCTGCGGCACCTTCAGCCCCTCGCGTCGCCAGATCCGTTCCACCCGTTTATGGTTCACCGACCAACCCGCCGCATGCAGCAGCGCCGTCACCCGGCGATAGCCGTAGCGCCCGTACTGCCTGGCAAGGGCGATGATATCCTCGGTGAGCGCCAACTCGTCATCTGCCCCGAACGGCACCTTGCGCTGCGTCGACCGGTGCTGGCCGAGCACGCGGCACACCCGCCGCTCGGATACATCCAGCACCTCCCGGACCTGGTCGATGCAGCGCCGACGCCGTGCGGGGCTCAGAAGTTTCCCTTGGCTGCCTCCTGCAGGATGAGCTTGTCCAGCGTCAGATCCGAGATCGCCCGGCGCAGCCGCAGGTTCTCCTTTTCCAGATCCTTCATCCGCCGAGCCTGATCGGTCTTCAGGCCACCATATTCCTTGCGCCAGCGGTAGTAGGTCTGCTCGCTGACCGCGATGCGCCGACAGGCCTCGGCGGTCGTGCCGCCCTGACCCAGCATGATCTCAACCTCACGTAGCTTCCCGATAATCTCCTCGGGCTTGTGCTTCTTCGCAGGCATTCGTCGTCCCTTCCTTGGTCCAGACTGTAATAGTCGATGGACCACTCAGAAGGGGGCAGCTCAGGAGGACCAGCGATTCCTTCAAGGTCGTTGGCAACACGGCGATGGCACGTGTCGCCCGGTCCAGTTCCTGTCGATTGGCTACGGCGTCTTCAATCGCGTTTCGGTCTCCCGGGACAGCCTCGGCCTCCCTGCCAATTGGCACCGCCAATGACAAATTGCCGCACGGCGTGCTGGCCACCCATTTAAGGCAATGGTTCATCGCCATGTGAAGGCAGGGCACATGGCATTCGTGGCAGGGCGTCCATGCACGCCTTCATGTCGGGGTTGATCTGGTGCATCTCTCTACCTCCGTGTGAGTCCCCGCCTGCCCCTGATACGCGCGCCGCGGAATCACCCCTTGTCGCGATCTCCGTCGATCGAGGCGATGCTACATCGCCCATCGGCCGAACAGCGTTGCAACTATGATGCCCGCGCCAAGCATTAGGAGCGTCAGCGCCGTCATCGCGACGATCTGCGGTCCGGTCACGCGCGGGCCCGTCCCCATGCCGCTCATCCCTGCCATCGCATCGTGCTTCATGTCCGGCATCGGCGTAGCCGATTGCCGGTCCGCGGCGACCTCGTGCCCGCCATGCCCGAGTACGCGCACCGTGCCCATGCCGTGCTTCAACCGGACGCCGACAAGCCAAAGGTTGATAGGGTAGGCAACGGCGAAGCCGACAAGCGTCGCAAGCGACATGACGCCCCAAAAGCGAAGCGAGTTGGCGTGCATCGCAGCCATGTCCCGGCTCATCAACACCACCATCGTCGGGATCATGCCGGCCATAACGGCATTCATCGAAAGCCATTCGGGGATGAACGACATGCGAAGCGCCCCCCAATAGGAACCGCCCGCCATGTCGCGCATGAACAGCGCCTGGAAAATCAGCAGCCCGAACGCGAAGCCGAACACATATTCCGCAATCACGTCCTGCCACATCGGCAGGCCGAGTGCCGTGGTGATCGCGGCCGCGGCGATGACGCCGGTCGCGTCACCCGCCATGCAATGAATGGCCGACCCGAACGCCTGCTTCCAGAGCGGCCGAACGAAGTCCTCGTGCCGCTCGTTCGCCGGTTCCTGGCAGGACAGGACATAGGCCGCGGCCATGATCGGGCCGCCGTAGAGCGTGACCAGCAGCCACCCCCATTTCATCACCCGCAACTCGGGGTTGCGGGTGAAGGCATCCCACGCGACGTAAGCGACCGATATCGCGGTCAGCACGAACCATCCGATCAACACGGCGTCGAGCCAGGGGGCCGGGGAAGGCATCGTCATGGCAGCTCTCCTCTACATGCTAGAGGATACGTGGCTCCCCGCGCCAGCCCTCGCGCGGGGCGTGTCAGGCGAGCTTGCTGGATACGGCCTTGATCGCCTTCAGCCCCGATCCGAACCGCGCGATGGCCTCGCGGTTCCTCTCCAGCTCGCCGTAAGGGAGGTAGGATATGTCGAGGTCGGCGACGCGGCTGAACGCGGGCCGCTGCAATTGCGCACGAACGTCCGCCTCGCGCGCGTCGGGCGCGACGAGGAACAGTCCCGCGGTCGCGTGAAGGTCGCTACCGCTCAAGGCCAGGTCGAGCATCCTGACGATGCCCGAATAGATCGACGTCGAATGCTCCACCTCGAACGCTGCGGCGACGTGATCGCCGGCCTTTTCAAGCCACAGCACGTCGATCAGCCGGATGGAATCAGCGCCCTTCGACCTCGCGATCGTCTCGGGCAAGCGCTCAAGGCACCCTGCGCCCAAGGGCGATCCGTTGAAGGCTCGGCTGCGATCGTTTGCGGCGATCCATACGTCATAGCCGAGTGCCAAGCCTAGATCGCGAAGCCATGCCTGAATTTCGGTATGGGTGCGCTCGTTCTCGCCTTCACGCTGCGCGGCCTTGCTAAGCGTGCGCGCCTCTTCGCGCGCCGCCTCGAGCCGCTGCCCCCAGCTCGCCAGAGCCGCGCCGCTCACGTCGAGCGGCGGGGCCGGGTAGCGATCGGAGCCGATGTCGAACAGCAAGCCGCCGATCGCGCCCAAGTCGTTCGATAAAAGGTCGCGGAAGCGGTCGTTGAGGTCGAGGATGCCGGTTCGCATCGCTAGGTGTAGGCGCTCGCACTCCTAGCTTGTCTTGCTCGCAATCAGCGTAGATTCCTGCTCACGCTTGGTGAGAACGGGCGACCGCGCGTGCTCGCGCTCAACGACGCTGTGCTCGCATTCAGCGTAGCTTG
>Ga0209630_10000961_pt1 | contig 32328 bp, 18 predicted proteins | sample COG_01_FD_184745 | JGI IMG/M metagenome (GOLD analysis project Ga0209630, IMG submission 184745) | Pelagic Microbial community sample from North Sea - COGITO 998_met_01 (SPAdes) (version 2) | ecosystem: Environmental > Aquatic > Marine > Neritic zone/Coastal water | place: Helgoland, sampling... | reverse complement strand
TACAGATGCCTGTGGCACTGTGGCGAGCTCAAGTCAAAATGTTTCCATTTGTACTACCGTTCAACCAAGTTTTACGAGCAGCACAGCAGGTTCACTTTCATTTAATTTCTCTGCGCAACCTGCAGGCCTAAACTCTTACTCTTGGGATTTTGGCGATGGTACTACAGCTAATAGTGCAATGACTTCGCATACGTATGGATTGGCAGGAACTTTTGCCGTTACCCTTATCTGTACCGATACCTGTGGCGGTTCCTATACGTTCGTGGATACGGTATCTACTTGCCCTGCGCTCGCCGCTAATTTCACGTTTAATATCACCTCATCAGGTGCAAACGGCATGCTGGTCCAATTCTTTGCTAATGTATCAGGTAGTTCAGGGCTTATATGGGACTGGGGCGATGGTTCACAAACCAGTACACAAGCTGCCAGCATTTCGCATCAATACGCCACTGTAAGTTTAAATTATACGATAACGCTCTCAGCATATAATGAGTGTGGAGATACGATTCAGGTCATAAAAAGTCTAAATGAGGTAGGACTGCCCGAACAGAGTATTTTACAGTTTAAAACCTATCCGAACCCCGTTTCAGAATCTTTGACGATAGAATTTTCGACACCTCTCAACGGTACTTATTATCTCTATGATGTGACTGGGAGGTTAGTTCGCAGCGAACGTTTCGCTGAGCGTACTTTGGTGGTCTTTTCGACTTCTGACTTGTCGAAGGGTTCTTATATCTTAAAAGTTGAAAGTGATCAGAGAGTTAAAAATTCAATAATTTTCAAACAATAGAAGTATTAATTAGCGTACCAATATTTTTATATCACCTTTATTCTCTGTGATTATAGAGATGTTATACGCTTCTACAGCTTTTTCTATTCTCCTTTTTCGAATAGACTCCCTCACCGCTATAGCCGGTCCAGTGATAATCACTATCGGGTATACCGGTACCGTAACAATTCCCCAGAATGTATTCCATCCGCGGATTCTTTGTGCCGCCGCGAATTGGCGATAAGCCGTAAAGTTTTGGTTCATGGCTATTAATTTCGCTTGCTTAACTGATAGAGTATCATTACGATAGATCACACCTTTTCTTTTGTAAGCCCGCATCTGATCTATTTTTTTGACGCTATTATCATTTTCTGTATTTATTGTGCCGCTCCCCTCAACGACAGAGTTATTCGTAGTGATTGCATTAGCTACAACTATTAATTTTGATGAGTCGAGATCATTCGAAAGTTTAGTCCATGTCGTTGAATCTATATTAACGCTTTTTACGACGTCTGTATCGACCTGAGTAACCGTTTCTGTATTCGAAACTGGCTCATCTACTTTAGCTACTTCCGCTTTGTTGACTGCATCATCCTCTTTTACCGATACCCATTCATTACTGCGCTGCACATCTGTAGCGCTAACACTGATTTTTTGCTGAATAGTTTTTGGAAGATCTCCTCCATTCCTACGAATAAAGTTTCTCAAGTTTCTTAACTCTTCTTTAGTCAATTCCCAGTCAATTTTCTTTGGATACGCATAAAAACATGCCAAATAATCATCTTCGTATTTAAAGTTTAATTGGTAATCGTCATATAAAACGGATAATTCATGAAACTGGGCCGGTCTTATGGGTCGAACGATGCGAGCTTCTTTATACAACGTCGAAGTTATCTGCCCGTAAACAGTCTTATTACTAACTAATTCTTGTGCGCTCGCCGTTATGCTGGAAAGTAGAATAAATATGTAATACCGTGCTTTCATCTCGGATTCTGTTTACGGCAAATCTATTTACTTACTGAAGTGTATCGCATGTCTATTATTCTCAAAAAGTAACCATCCGATTATAAAGCATAACTATTTTACATCCTCTTTCATTGATGTATTTCATTTATGAGACTAGTGAAGCCACACTAATACCATTTGATCATTCGCATAACAAAAAATCCCCTTCACTACTAGAGTAATGAAAGGGATAAATTAACATTGACAATATCTGCCTATATAGCTTACTTCAAATCCTCGTTTAAAAGCATCGGAGCAGATCCATCAGTGAAAATCAGTTTAGCATTGGGCGAATTGGATAAATTCTCAAAAACCTCTAAACTTCTCCACTTAATGATCTCTTCGGTAAGTCCTTCCGCTAGAATCTTCTGCGCGTCTCTGGTACCTTCTGCTTCAATCTTTTTACGCTTCGCTTCCAAACGTTCTTGTTCGAGCTCAAATTCCATACGTTGAGCAATCTGCTCTGCCTCCAATTTACTCTCAATGGCATCATATAACCCTGGAGGTAACTTGATACTTTTCATCAGAACCGATTCGATCACGAACCCACGATCGATTAACAGACTATCCATATGATTACTAATAGCCCCCTCAATCTCCGCCCTTTGACCACTGTGCATGTCTTTCGCCATATATCGTGAACAAACATTAGCAGCCGCAGATCTAAATACACTAAGGATCATGACCTGCTCATAATTCTCGCCCACGGTTTGTATAACGTTTGGTGCTTGAATGGCCTCAATGTGATATAATATTGAAATTTCCGCCAATACATTCAATCCCTCTTTAGAAGGAAGGTACAAAGGGACCTCTAGGTTTACAGTCCTCGTCGGAACCGTAATGACTCGTGTGATGAGCGGGTTCACCCCTACTATACCCGGTTGAATAACTTTATTACTGAGTTTACCGAGTTTATTTTTTACCCCTACTGTTCCGGGAGAAACCACTACACAAGATGTGAGCACTACAGCAGATAATGCAAAAATGATTGATTTGATGTTCATAACGACCTTGTTTTAGTGTATTTAATAAAGCAACTTTTATGCCATGCAATAAGAAAGTAATTGCACCAGTGAATAGGATTCGAAGTTTTATCGCAAAAAAAAGAAATCAGGCGTTTCCAACGCCTGATTTCTTTTCTTCTGAAAAAATAGTCGGGATGACAGGACTTGAACCTGCGACCTCACGCCCCCCAGACGTGCACTCTACCACCTGAGCTACATCCCGAATTGGGGTCAAATATAGTACGAAATTCAGTTTAGGTTAGTGCCTAATGTCGTACAAAGTCTAGCACTATCTTTGACCATTCTTCATCACCAATATCCCAACGTAAACCGTGTCCAGCTCCTGCATATATGGCTTCTTGATAATATGTCCCGTTATGCTTTTGCATGACAGCTTCTGCAGTTTCTATTGGCGCGACAAGATCTTCTGTGCCGTGCATCCAGAGCAATTCGCCCGTATAGTCTTCCATGTTTTGACCAATATCAAAATTATAGTTTGTTAGCATTGAGGCCGGTAGACTAAGTCCTGTAGCGTTTTGCATGATAACGTTCGCTGTACTTTGGGGAGCTTCCATGACCAATTTTTGAATAGAGATTCTTGAACCAGCAGCTGCAGCGGATGCGGCGGGAAGTGAACCTAAAGAACTGGCCACCACTACCATGCGATCACTAGTAAGACCTTGTGTTTGCAAAAAGGCAAGTACCGCATCATAATCAGCCGCCATAGACTCTGCACCAGTCGTACGACCAGTACTCTTGCCAAAACCTCGGTAATCATACATCATAAATCCAAAATGATGGGATCCGCCTAGATTCGCGAATAACCCTGCAGTTTCCCAGAAATTATCCATAGAGCTTGCGTTCCCATGCAAATAAAAAATGATGGTATCCGTGGTAATTTGAGCAAGATCACCAACATACAGGGCATAGACAGTATCATTATCGGATTGGAAATCCATTAAATGAATCTTAGTTTCGTCTACATGGTATTGTGGATCCAACAATTCATTTTTGAAGTCGTAGGTCCCATCGCCGCCGGCTAACAGGGCTGCACTTACGTCCATACAAGATTGAAGTAGGATGCTGGTGATTAAAAGTGTAAATAATAGTCTCATGTCTAGAAATTTATGGCAATTCCCCAATATATTCCTCTACCTCCAAGACCGGAGGTACTAGGGATATAATTTTGTGGAATTTGTAGTTCACGCGTTGGATTTAATATTTTATATTCTAACTGGGCTTCGAACCATTTATAACGTAAACGGTAGCCTGCACTGACGGAAGGTGCTAATAGTTGCCCGCGGCCGAAATCGGACAAAAACCAAGTAGGATCTAACCATGTATTGACGGATGCATTTAAAATGTGTGGTCCATTTTCAAAATAGGCATTCACGCCTGCTTCTGGATAAAATCGAAAGGCATAGTCGCGCGTACTGAGAAAAGATTGTGCACCGTAGCTGTACGAAATCCCTGGCCTAAATCCTTCCTGGGGAAGAAGTGCCGCCACGCTTCCGCCTTCAAGTTGGACTGCTCCTAAAAAAAGGCTTGAAAATTGAATACCTCCGTAATTCGTTTTCGTAGCGGATACCCCTTTTGCCGCATAGGCACCAAGCATCGGTAAATACCCATCATTTATCTGTGGGCGACCTTGTGTCACACCTATTTGCCACTGCCCTTCCTCTAAGGGAACAACCACTTTAGTTGGCGTACAACTCGCAGCTAAAACTAGGGTGCCCAGCACTGCGAAAAATTTGATTTTCATCATCGTTTATAACTCATTAAAAAACTCTATCCGTGGATAGGGTCATGTGATAAAAAATTGGACCAATTCACCCTACATTTGGGATTCTAAACAAAGAGATAATGGAACAACACGATTGTATCATCATTGGTTCAGGGCCTGCTGGATATACGGCCGCAATATACGCCGCTCGTGCAGATTTAAGTCCCATCATGTACATGGGCCTCCAACCGGGTGGGCAACTGACTACAACCACGGAAGTAGATAACTTTCCTGGCTATCCTCAAGGTACTGACGGTAACGCGATGATGGAAGATTTAAAAAACCAGGCAGAGCGATTTGGAACGGAGGTGCGCTTCGGGTTGGTTTCTAAAACTGAATTAGCAAAGGAAACAGGTGGATACCATACTTTGACTATTGACAATAGTATTCAAGTTCAAGCAAGAACAATCATTATATCAACAGGAGCTTCAGCCAAATACCTGGGCCTTCCTGCAGAGGAAAAATACATGGGCTTTGGCGTCAGTGCCTGCGCAGTCTGTGATGGATTCTTCTATAAAGGACAAGAGGTCGTTGTGGTAGGTGCTGGAGATACAGCAGCAGAGGAAGCAACTTACTTAGCTAAACTATGTCCAAAAGTTACTATGCTTGTCCGTAAGGATAGTATGCGCGCCTCAAAAGCCATGCAGAATCGTGTAATGGCTACCCAAAATATCGAAGTACTTTGGAACACGGAAACACTCGATCTTGAAGGAGATGATAAAGGACTTACGGGTGTTCGAGTGAAAAACAACAAAACGGGCAAAGAGCAAAGCATTGCTGCAACAGGTTTCTTTGTTGCTATCGGTCACAAACCCAATACAGACATTTTCAAAGGTCAGATAGACATGGATGAGACCGGATATATTCATACTAAGCCGGACTCAACTGAGACGAATCTACCAGGCGTATTCTGTTCAGGAGATGCTCAGGATAAGATATACCGTCAAGCAATTACCGCTGCAGGTACAGGGTGTATGGCTGCGTTAGAAAGTGAGCGATATCTCAGTGCTTTAGGTCACTAAATCCTTAGACTAATTCAAAAAAAACCGGCCTTGGAAGGCCGGTTTTTTTTATGCTTACAATCCAAAATACCCTTTTGCTATAAAGTATGGCAACAAGAGATATAGGAATCCGTCTCTGATTAAATAAAATATGAAAATGGCAATTACAGCACGCCATCCTAGCATTTTCAATCCGGCTTTAAAACCATTTTCTTTAAAAACCTGCACCCATTTTTGAATAAATCCAGGAGTAATCTTTTGTCTAAATCCCAAAGCCGTTTTACTAAAGTTCTCTTTATAACGTGCAACTTTACTTCAAGTTCAAACCTTAGACGATATAAGCCGGATTCTGTCCCCTTGCGGGTCCTTATCATTTATCTAGGCGTATCCTCACGAATACGCTCCATCTGCCTACCCCTCGTGCAGTAAACTCCAAGCGGGTCGCCTGGTCCATAAGGAACACGATATACATGACATTTCAGCGTATGAGGTTTACCGTGCCAATCCAGTCACCTGAATTGCGGTGGGCTCTTACCCCACCCTTTCACCCTTACCCGAAGGCGGTTTACTCTCTGTTGCACTTGCTGTCCACGCAAAGCATGGCCTTCCTGTTAGGAAGCATACTACCCTATACTGTCCGGACTTTCCTCTTCTTGCGAAGCGATAAGGCTCGTCTAATGTTTAAACTTAAAATGTAAAGAACGGGTGCAAAGTTACTGCAGACGATTCACAATACGAACTTCAGTTGCACCATATCCACCTTCACTGAAATCTGCGAAATAAAACTCGCAGCCTCCCATCTTTCTGAGCAGTTCGTGAACCTCTCCTTGTAAACGACCGGAGCCTTTTCCGTGAATAATCAACACTTTAGCAATACCACGTCTGCGCGCTTCGCGAACAGTGGCACTTGCCTTGTCTAATTGATAGTTTAAAATTTCATATCGAGTCATTCCGTTTGTTGACCCCAATAGTTCGTGAGAGTGCAAGTCCACAGATAGACGGTCTATTTGTTGTGCCGCCGGCGCTGATTTTTCTCTTCGCTTATCCTTATGCTCAACTGCTCCCACTTGCCACTGTACTATTGGTAAAAGTTCATGAGCTTGATGCGCATTTTCGAATCCAAAGTCATCGATCACATATATGGTGTCTCCATCTATTCGACTCACTTTTGCAGTTCCTCCAGCGTCTTTAAACTTTACAATCTGATCTTTTTCAAACATACTCCAAATAAAAAAACCCCGGCCTAAAGGCCAGGGTTTAAAGGTATTGCTAAAAGCTATGAAAACTACTCTACCGTGATACGTTCTGTAAGAACTCCTTCGTCAGTTGTAAACTTGATGAAGTACACACCAGCCGACTCATCGCTGAGATCGAATTGGTTGTTGTATAGTCCGTTAACAGTAACTACCTCATTAGAGATCACCTGTCCTACCATATTCACGATGCTGATTTCAACATTCGTAGCTGTTGCAGTTGCAAATTCTACGTTGAACAGACCGCGCGTTGGATTCGGGTAAATACTCAATGTTCCGTTCAGGAAGTCTTCATCTACACTGATCTGGTTCACATCGAATGTGAAGGTCGCAGTATCAGAAGAACACGGTCCGAACGCGATAACAGTAACTGTTTCGCCAGCGTTGTTTGCAGTGAAGGTCACTGTACCTGAAGTATCGTTTGATGAGGTTCCGTTAGAGAACTCAACGTAAATACTATCAGCACCAGTTGTACCTGCAGTACTCCAGTTCGCCATCCAATCCGTAGCACCGATCGTAGCATTCGCTGTATCTACAGAGATTGCCGCGACTGCATCAGGATGAATGCTTACAGTGAATGTAGAATCTTCACGCTCACATCCTCCTACAGTTACTTGCCAATCGTAGAAGAAGTAGTGGTAGTTGTTCAATGAACCTTGCGTAACACTTACTTCACCACCTGATGTTGAGTAAGGATAGCCGCTCACACCAAACTCACGGTATAATCCACCTGTAGTCGATGATACACCAATCATACGGTAAGATCCAGGCGTTACAGTTGCACCCAAGTACACTTGTTCCGCTGTATTACCCGTAGCTGTAGTGTTTGCTGTTCCTGACCAAACTGTTGCTCCTGTAGCTACATCTTGAATCGCAATGTTCGTTGAACCTGCAGCGTTCGGGTAAAGTGTAACATAATCAATAGTTGCCGATTTCGTTACAGAGAATAGTACCCCTGTAGTTCCAAAGAAATTATAGTTACCACCACCAGTACCAATACCGCGAACGTTACCTGTTGTATCAGAATAAGATACAGCACTAACTGTTATAGTAGTATCAGAAGTAATGTTCGTTAAGGTTAACGATGAATCCGCGGCAATAACGCCTAGGGTATCGTTACCAGTCGACCACATCACATTTCCTTGTGTTGGAATAGTAACACTCAAAGTAATATCGTCACCTGCACAGATCATGTCTGGGTAAACCGGAGATACCTGCTGTGCGTCACCAACTTCGATAGATGTTGACAATGTATCGTTGTTCGAACGACCATCATTGGTTAACACAGTATACGCTGTAACAGCATATACACCACCTACATAATTACTGATGTAACCTAATTCAACAGTGTCTTTTCCACCGAACGGAATGGACAAACCTGTTGGGGTAGCAGTCATAGTAGAACCGAAGATATCAACGCTTACTGTCAATGATGTTAAAGTGTTTTGTCCGTAGTTCGCAATTTCAACGCTCACTAACAAACTATCACTACCACAAATGCCATCTGCGGGTCCTAAGAGTGCCGTCAATGCAGCATCGTCTGCAACAACATCATACTCATCAGCACCTATATCAACTGTAGTTGAACCTGACATTGGACGAGCATCGCCATCGATATCGTCAGAGACACCAACAGTATTATCACCAGCATCATTAGCTAAAGGACCGAAAACATGAAGGTCACCTGGGCCTGCGAATATTGGATCTCCTTCTATTGAACTCATGTGCATGGTCGTATCTAAACTCTGTAGTTCACCTACAGAATCAACATACGTTAGCGCATAAGGACTACTTACATAATGGTAACCTAAGTAGGTACCTGTGCTGTAGTATAGGTTATAGTCACCAAAGGCATCAGAATTATATGCATAGAATGCATAAAGACTTCCTTCGAAAATGTTATTACGCATGTTTACGCTCTCATCATTATAATAGTCGCGTAAACCGTAAGATCCACGTGCTGTATTATGGAAGACATTAACACTGTCACCGTAATAGACCGTTAACCCGTAGTTACCTGCATCTAACATGTTGTTAGAAATTTCAGAAGTAAACGAGGCCGCAGCGGTAGTAGACGTATAATATGCCCAGATACCGTAATTAACATCCGTTACGTGATTTTTAGTAATCTTCAAACCATCGACCTGATACGGGTAAATACCGTATGCAAAGTTATTTCTGAAGTTTGAAAGATCATTTTCACTGATTTCAATATCAGTACCGTAATAAGCATAGATACCGTAGTAATATTGCTCAGTTAATGTATTTCCAGAGATGACTACATTTTCATTTCTTGCTGCTGAAGAGCCGTAGAAACGTATACCGTAGTAACCACCTGTTATATCATTATCAGTAATGGTAATGTTCTTCTCTCCTATAGTGGTTGAGAATATCGATGTCGAGCTATTTGACGCTACAATACCGTTATACAACGATGAAGTTGACGTCGTTGAACTCATTATCGTATTACCTGAGATCGTAATGTCGCTCGCACCGTTTAGGCGGAAACCTTTACTATTTGGAGTGTAGATGAACAGATCTTCAAAGTTCATGTACTTCGCTCCTTCAAGAACAAAGGCGGCGTCAGTTCCGGCAGTGATTGTATCACTTACAGAAGTACTTCCCTTGAAGGTAATGGTATTCGAAGAAGAAGATCCGTTGATCTCTCCTACATAAGACGATGTAGAGAATGAACCGCTCTGTAATTCGAAGGTTACTGCACCGCCGATACCACAAACGTTCAACACACTCATCACACTATCTAGTGTAGCAAAGTCACCAGTAGGTCCAACTGAATATGTACCTGCTGCTAAAGGACCTGTACATTCAGTAGTGAATGTAAATGGACCTTCCCATGTATTGTTACAACAGTTCTGTACATAGAAGTCGTACGTTGTGTTTGGAGACAAACCAGTTAAACTGTAAGGCGCAGTAACGTTCGTATCCACTGTACCTGACAATGCACCAACACCTGTCCCTTGAATAAATCCTGCTGGACCGTATTCAACATTGAAACAGTTGGCTCCCGTGTAATCCCAAGTTAAATCAGCAGATGAACTCGTAACATTACTAGCCATTTGATTGTAGTTGATACATGCCGGGATTGCTTCAATCTCAACACTGTCTAAATAAACGTAGTCATACGTAGACGGTTTGCCGTAGAATCTGAAACCTACTCTCTTATCTCCTGCTTGTACCGCACTTGAATCCAGATAAACTTGGAATTGCTGGTACGACGTGTTACCGTTTAAAGAGATGTTTTGTACTGTACGTGCAGTCTCATAGTTACCCATTGCGTCTGTCATTACAACATCAAAACCACCTGGGTATGAAGGCGAACTGGAGCGCGCCCAGAACTTAACCATTAATCCACCTTGATCGATATCTTCTATCATTGGTGCACTAACCACATTAGTATCTTGGCCACCAGTGTACATGTATGCTCTTAAAGAATAGCTACCAGAATAAGCATAGAAGGAATAACCATATGCCATCGTGTAAGATATACCGCCATCGGTGTCGTATACCCAACAGCTCGGTAAGTTGGGATTTGAAGCATTACCGGAGTAGCCTGGAGCATTTTCAAAACCATCAGCCCAAGGAGCAGTAGTCGGAGAACACGGCACAGTAATAGATAGCGGACCTACCCACGGCGACATAGAACCGTTCGTTGACATACAATTCGACTGAATGTAGAAATCGTAAGTCGTTGCATCGTCAAGCGTATTGATTGACCATGAAGTACCTGTTACAGTATCTGTTGGAGCACCTGTTCCTTGCGTAAAGCCTGATGGCCCCCACTCAATAATATAGTTAGTTGCTAAAGTGCTATCTACCCAAGAAAGGGTTAAAGATGAATCAGAAGTAGCTAAGCCACTAAAGTCAGCAGCAACTGGACAATTAGGGATATCGCGAATCTCAATTTTGTCGAAATAAGCACCATTGTATCCGAAAGTATATCCTGTGTTTGAACCTCCAAAGGCAATAAGCACAACGTGAGCAGCATCAGATGCTACGTTATCTAAATCCAACGAGTAATCTGAATACGTCGTGCTGGTTACTTGAACCGTATCTACAATAGATAAAGAAGCAATGCTCTTGTTAGAGTCAATTGTAGCAATGGCGATATCACTCAAATAAGCAGCGGATGTGCTTACAGAACGTGCATTGAACAAAATTTGCTGCGTTCCATTCTCCAAACCTGCGATACGAGGAAGTATCATCATGTTCGTATCACCCAAAGCAGTCTGTGTGCTAAATTGGCTGTAATAAGTTCTTAAGTAAGCGAAGGCAGAATCTGTAGCCGTATTGCCATAGAAATAGTATTTATCTACATAACAGTAGTTAAATGTATATGCAGACAGGTTTTGGTGTTCCCAACAATCCGGTAAATCTGGATTGGCCGTACTACCTGTGCCGTCAGAATAACCAAAGTCTTCAGAATATGGAGATACAAATGCACCACACTCTGTTTTGAATGTGAATGGACCTACCCAGTTCGACGTACCGTCACCCGTAGATGTACAGTTTGCCATAACGTAAGCATCGTAGTACGTATTTTGGGTTAGACCCGTTGCAGTATACGAAGTTGTGGTCGATGAGTAAGAAGTACCCGTACCTTGCGTAAAGCCCATTGGGCCTACTTCAATATTAAATGCAGATGAGCTAGATGACCAAGAAATAGTTGCCGATGACTTAGTTGAATTAGTCAAAGATAAACCGATAGGCTCTGGACATGGAGGGATGTCAGTAACAGAAACATCATCGATACAGATGTAGTCATAAACACCAATTTCTCTTCTTAACATAAACGCAATACGTGCATCACCCGTTGTAGCGCCGTCTAAATAAATTGTGAATTTATTATAAGCAGTAGCTGTAGCATAAACAGTATCAACAATTGTCAATGAACTTGGTGTACCTGCAGCATCTATTAATCCAACAAGTACTTCACCTGGACGACCTACGGATGTAGTTCTTGCATAAAACTCTAATTGCTTCGTAGCTGAATCAAGACCCTGAATTTCAGGAGTGATAATAAGTGTCGTATCAGCGTAATTGCTAGAAGTACTCGAGCTTGAAGATCTGTATCCGTACAAGAAGTTCGAACCAGAGTTGGCATAGAACGAATAGTTACGGTTGTAGAAATATGGGTAGTAAGAAGAACTCGTTGTATTCACATAAAAATCCCAACAAACCGGTAATGACGGGTTGAAAGCCGAACCAGTTGTTGAATTATCAAAATTCTCTGTATAAGGAGTAGTAACCTGAGCACATGGAGTTAGGAAGGTAATAGGTCCTAACGTATCAGAGAAAGAAGAAGTACCACAGCTCGTAACAGCGTATGCATTATACGTACTTGACGATGCAAGCGACGTAAGAGAGGCTGTACCGCCAGAAACCGTTACTGACGTACCTGCGGATGAAGGATTAAACCCTGCCAATCCATATATAACCGTAGTAGTTGCACTAGAATTACAACCTAAAGAAACAGTTGCCGTTGCCGAACCTCCAGTTACAGTACCAACAGCGATAGCTGTAGGGGCCGCACAGTTAGAGAATCCAGTAGGTAATTCTTGAACTTTAATATCATCAACGATAATATCATTGTAAAAAGATGCAGCGCCATTAAATTTACTTACCGTAAATCTCAGAGCAATGTCATTTGGCGTACTGATACATGAAACATCAACTTGTACTTTGCGCCAGCCTGCTGAATCAGTACTACCAGACCATACTGGATGGTAAGACTGACCGTCAAAAACTTCGACAGTTAAAGTATTGTTTCCGACATAAGAAGCGCTCGTATTGTTCTTAAACCAGTAAAACTCTAGAGAAGGATTCGTCAATGTACTTACATCGATTGAATCTGTCGTGATGCTAACGTCACAAGGATATGGAGATGAGCCATCAACCCACATCGCGTATGAACCTGTTACACCTGTATTATCGGTGTACCCAGATGCGCCATAACCAGGGTTAGATGTAGTTAACTTCCAAGAGGCATTTGTTGAAGTACTGCTGCAGGAATTGGCTTGAACCCAAGTAGATGGAATACTACTGAATGTTTGAGTCATTACCTGCGCGGAAAGCGAGCCAAAGGAAAATAGCGCCGCTACCAGCAAGGAATAGATTTTCTTCATTGTGATTTTTTTTGTTCCCTACGATAATAAACAATATCGGATGACTGCACAAGAATTGACGGGGACATTTAAATACTACGGTTCAATTTGTAACGAATAAGACAACTTCTTGAATGTTTTAAACAAAAAAAGCCCCGACCGATGGTCGGGGCTTGAAGTATGAAAATAGAATGTGTTACTCTACTGTGATACGTTCTGTAAGAACTCCTTCGTCAGTTGTAAACTTGATGAAGTACACACCAGCCGACTCATCGCTGAGATCGAATTGGTTGTTGTATAGTCCATTAACAGTAACCACCTCATTAGAGATCACCTGTCCTACCATATTCACGATGCTGATTTCAACATTCGTAGCAGATGCAGTTGCAAATTCTACGTTGAACAGACCGCGCGTTGGATTCGGGTAAATACTCAATGTTCCGTTCAAGAAGTCTTCATCTACACTGATCTGGTTCACATCGAATGTGAACGAAGCAGTATCAGAAGAACACGGTCCGAACGCGATAACAGTAACTGTTTCACCAGCGTTGTTTGCAGTGAAGGTCACTGTACCTGAAGTATCGTTTGAAGACGTTCCGTTAGAGAACTCAACGTAAATACTATCAGCACCAGTTGTACCTGCAGTACTCCAGTTCGCCATCCAATCCGTAGCACCGATCGTAGCATTCGCTGTATCTACAGAGATTGCCGCGACTGCATCAGGATGAATGCTTACAGTGAATGTAGAGTCTTCACGCTCACATCCTCCAACCGTTACTTGCCAGTCGTAGAAGTATTCGTACCAACTACCACCACCATTACGATCACCTGTAATAACTACTGAGCTATCACCTGACCAATATGGATAAGTAGCACTTAAGTTGTCGTAAAGACCACCTGTAGTCGTACCATTCAACCACATCTTATAACTACCGGACGGTAAAGATGCACCCAAATAAACTTGCTCAGCAGCATAGCCAGTGGCAGTAGTTGCAACCGTAATGCTGTACAATTGAGTACCTGCAGCATCTTCAATAACTATCGTTGAGTTTCCTGCTCCTGAAGGGAACAACGTCACGCTATCCACAGAAATACTACTGTACGTAGTGAAGCTTAATCCATAAGCTCCGGTATAACTGTATCCTGAACCAGGTGACAATTGTCCAACACTTTCTGTGTAGTTAATAGAGCTCACAGTGATTGTGGTGTCCATCATTACACTTGATAGCATGATTGTAGAATCTGCATCAACCACGGCAATAGTATCATTGCCTGAAGCCCACATTACTTTTCCTTGCGTAGGATTCGTAACCGAAAGGTTTACGTCATCACCTGCACAAATAAACTCAGGATAAACTGGAGTTACTTGTTGCGCATCAGTAATATCTATGTTAGATGTCAAAGTATCGTTTCCTGGACGACCATCACCCGTTAGTTGCGTGTAAGCAACTACAGTGTAAGTACCTCCAACAAAATTGCTGATGTATCCTAGTTCAACAGTGTCTTTTCCACCGAATGGAACAGATAAACCTGCAGGAGACGCAGTCATTGTAGTACCGAAGATCTCAACGCTTACAGTCAATGAGGTTAGCGTATTTTGGCCGTTGTTTGCGATTTGTACGCTCACCATTAAGCTATCGTCACCACATACTCCATTCCCTGGGTTCAGTAATGCAGTTAATGCAGCATCATCTCCAATAACATCGTACTCATCAGCACCGATATCAACTGTAGTTGAACCTGACATCGGACGAGCATCGCCATCGATATCCACAGTCACACCTACGGTGTTGTCACCAGCATCATTCGCTAATGGACCGTAAACATGAAGGTCAGTGGCCGTAGCAAAGATTGGATCACCTTCAACTGAATTCATATGCATCGTTGAGTCCATGCTTTGCAACTCACCGATAGAATCGATTGTAGTCACAGCATATGGGCTACTTACATAACTATAGCCTAGGTAAGTACCTGTGCTGTAGTATAAGTTGTAATCAGCAAAAGCGCTAGTGTTGTAGTTGTATAGCGCATACGTACCACCAGTAAAGATGTTGTTACGGAAGTTTACGCTTGCATCGTTGTAGTAATCACGCACACCTGCGTATCCACCAACAGAAGTGTTGTGATATACACCTACACTATCAGAATACAAGACATTTAATCCGTAGTAACCTGCATTTATCATGTTGTTCGTAATCTCGCTTGGCGCAGTAGCTGTACTTGTGCTAGACAAGTAGTAACCGTAGATACCATAGTATAAATCCGACATGTGGTTACCCGTAATTTGACATCCGTCAACTTGATACGGATAGATACCGTATGCAAAGTTCGAACGGAAATCAGAAAGCTCATTATCGCTAATCTCAACGTTGTCTGCGTAGTATACGTAGATACCGTAGTAATATTGCTCTGTTAATGAGTTATCGGAAATTACTAGATCACCATTACGTGCTGCTGAAGAGCCGTAGAAACGAATGGCAAAATAACCACCCACTATTTCATTGTTTTCAATAGTGATGTTTTGCTCACCGGCTGTGCTCGAATAAATCGATGTAGCACTTGCCGAAGCAACAATACCATTCACTGCACTTGACGTTGATGTTGTACTTCCCATAATGGTATTACCAGAAATGGTAATGTCGCTTGCGCCATTCAGACGGAAACCATTATTGTTAGGAGTGTAGATGAACAAGTCTTCAAAGTGCATGTACTTCGCTCCCTCTAGAACAAAGGCAGCGTCAGTACCAGCGACAATAGTATCGTTAGTAGATGTACTTCCTTTGAAGGTTACAGTGTTTGTCATAGAAGATCCATTGATCTCTCCTACGTAAGACGATGTAGAGAATGAACCGCTCTGGAATTCGAAGGTTACTGCACCGCCGATACCACAAACGTTTAACACACTCATCACACTATCTAGTGTAGCAAAGTCACCAGTAGGACCTACTGAATACGTACCTGCTGCTAATGGACCTGTACATTCAGTAGTGAATGTAAATGGACCTTCCCATGTGGTATTACAACAGTTCTGTACATAGAAGTCATACGTTGTGTTTGGAGACAAACCAGTTAAACTGTAAGGCGCCGTAACGTTTGTATCTACTGTACCTGATAATGCACCAACACCTGTACCCTGAATAAATCCTGTAGTACCGTATTCAACGTTGAAACAGTTTGCACCTGTATAATCCCAAGTCAAATCAGCAGACGAACTGGTAATGTTGCTCGCCATTTGATTGTAGTTGATACATGCTGGGATTGCTTCAATCTCAACACTGTCGATGTATGCATAATCAAACGACGATGCCTTACCATAGAATCTAAACCCTACTCTCTTATCTCCAGCTTGAACCGCGCTTGAATCCAAGTAGACTTGGAATTGTTGGTACGATGTGTTACCGTTTAAAGTAATGTTCTGTACCGTACGAGCAGTCTCGTAGCTACCCATGGCATCTGTCATTACAACATCAAAACCGCCAGGGTAAGTAGTTGAACTTGTGCGTGCCCAGAACTTTACCATTAATCCACCTTGATCAATATCTTCAATCATCGGCGCACTAACAACGTTAGTATCAGTACCACCAGAGTACATGATAGAACGTAAAGAGTAACTACCTGAATAAGCATAGAACGAATAGCCATATGCGTAGGTGTAAGACGATCCACCATCGGTATCGTATACCCAACAGCTTGGTAGGTTTGCGTTCGAGGATGTACCTGAGTAAGCAGGCGCTGTCTCAAAACCATCCGCCCAAGGAGCAGTAGTCGGAGAACACGGTACAGTAATCGATAGTGGACCTACCCATGGAGAAACAGAGCCGTTCGTTGCCATACAGTTCGACTGGATGTAGAAATCGTAAGTCGTTGCATCGTCAAGCGTATTGATAGACCACGAAGTACCTGTTACTGTGTCCGTTGGAGCACCTGTTCCTTGAGTAAAGCCTGACGGCCCCCACTCAATAATGTAGTTGGTCGCTAAGGTAGTATCTACCCACGTTAAGGTCAATGAGGAATCCGAAGTCGCCATACCAGCAAAATCTGCAGCTGTAGGACAGTTTGGAATATCACGGATTTCGATTTTATCGAAGTATGCACCGTTGTAACCATACGTATACCCAGTATTAGAACCTCCAAAGGCAATAAGTACAACGTGAGCAGCATCAGATGCTACGTTATCTAAATCCAACGAGTAATCTGAATACGTCGTGCTGGTTACTTGAACCGTATCTACAATAGATAAGGAAGCAATGCTCTTATTCGAATCGATAGTAGCTACAGCAATATTACTTAAGTAAGCAGCTGATGTACTTACAGAACGTGCATTGAACAAGATTTGCTGTGTTCCATTTTCTAAACCTAAGATGCGTGGAAGAATCATCATGTTTGTATCTCCCAAAGCAGTCTGCGAGCTGAACTGGCTGTAGTATGTTCTCAAATACATGTAAGCCGAATCCGTCGCCTGGTTTCCGTAGAAGTAATACTTATCTACGTAACCGTAGTTGAATGTATATGCAGCCAAGTTTTGGTGCGACCAACAATCCGGTAAATCTGGGTTCGCAGTACTACCTGAACCGTCAGAATAACCGAAGTCCTCTGAGTAAGGAGATGCAAAGGCACCACACTCTGTTTTGAATGTGAATGGACCTACCCAGTTTGATGTTCCGTCGCCAGTAGACGTACAGTTCGCCATTACATAAGCGTCGTAGTAGGTATTCTGAGTCAAACCTGTCGCTGTGTAAGAAGTCGTTGTACTTGTGTAAGAAGTACCTGTTCCTTGAGTAAAGCCCATAGGACCTACCTCAATGTTGAAGGCTGCAGAACTCGAAGACCAAGAAATAGTCGCCGTCGACTTCGTGGTCGAATTGAGCGCGAGACCAATAGGTTCAGGACACGGAGGAATATCAGTAACAGAAACATCATCAATACAGATGTAGTCGTAAGTACCAATTGTTCTTCTCAACATAAATGCAATACGCGCATCGCCTGTTGTAGCACCGTCTAAATAAACTGTGTATTTATTGTAGGTAGTTGCTGGTGCATAAACCGTATCAACAATGGTCAAAGAACCTGGCGTACCAGCAGCATCAGTTAAACCAATAATCACCTCACCCGGACGACCCAGAGAAGTAGTTCTCGCATAGAACTCTAATTGCTTCGTTGCTGAATCAAGACCCAAAATCTCAGGAGTAATGATCATAGTGGTATCTCCATATGCAGCCGATGTGCTCGTACTAGAAGATCTGTATCCATACAAGAAGTTTGAACCAGAGTTCGCGTAGAACGAATAGTTACGGTTGTAGAAATACGGGTAATAAAAAGAACCTACGCCATCAGTGTAGAAATCCCAACATTGCGGTAGTGAAGGATTGAATGCACTACCTGTTGTTGAGTTATCAAAATTCTCACTCCAAGGTGTAGCTAAAGCCGCACATTGTGTGAATTGACCCAAGCTCGCTGTTGCTGCTGAAGAATCAGTAGTTGAACATAGCGTCGTTACAAAGAAGTCATACGAAGTGGCTGGATCTAATCCTGTGATGTATGCAGTATCTGAATATACCCACATTGTATCACCTGTACCCGGCGTGAAGCCAGCTGTATCATACTCAACCAAATGGTAAGCATAAGCAGATGCGCCTGCATCCCATGAAACTGCTGCATCGTATGCACCTGTCGTTACCGAAAGGTTAGTAGGCGCTATACAACTTGCAAGTGAATTACACTGAGCAGAGTACTGCGTTGCACCTGCAGTCATTAAGTTTCCAGCGGGAGACGAATAAAGCGTGGCGCCATACGCATCCTTAATTTTGTACGTACACTCACTGGTGTACGAACCACCTGCCTGCCATATAAAATGAGCTGTGTCCTGGTAAGCAATGGTTAATGTGTATGAAATGAAACTACCACTCGACATACCATAAGTTGTCGTACCACTACTGGTAACCACATCCATGTCGTTTCCGTTCCATCCGTCACCGTAAGAATCGTACAATTCTAATGTAACCGTTCCACAAACTTGAGGTACCGGTGCAGTTGCACAATACGCCGTGTATTGCGTTGAACCAGCCGTCATGTTGTTTCCAGTGGGAGACGAATACAAAACTGTACCAGAGGCATCAGTAATTTTGTACGTACACTCACTGGTATACGAACCACCAGCTTGCCATGCAAACTGAGCTGTATCTAAATAATTTACCGATAACGGTATTGAAATAAAGCTACCCGATGATAGGGTATACGTAGAATCACCTCCTGTGAATTTTACGTCAATCTCGTTGCCGTTCCAACCGTCACCATAAGAATCGTACAATTCTAAGTTAACAGTACCACAAACCTGCGTTTGTGCCAAAAGCGTACTTCCTGAAAAGAAGAGCGCAATAAGCAGCAACGATCGAGTTAGTAATTGTTTTTTCATAAGCTTTCTAAGCATTTAAGTTAAGCGAGCCTCTAAGATCATAAATAGGTTAGCGAAAGACAAGAAAAAGCCCGGAGAATTTACAAAGCGTAACAATGATGCCCTTAGCAAAGAGAAAGCCGCAAAGTTGATTGAAAAATTTACGATATCAATAATTCAAGGCGTTGCAAAAAAAGTTATCAACAATATGATTTTAAATCATTTGTAATCAATACTTTATAGAATATGTCTTTGCTAATAGTTTCTGCCAAACTCCTGCTTTTAACAAGCAGATTATGATATGCTCTACCTGAATTCTTGTAACTGAAGGAAACAAAACAGAGGTCAATCTTAAGCAGCTTTTTGAACTATTTTATTTAACTCACAGTTATTTCCTTGAATTTTCGACTTTTTTGATGTGATTAGGTTCTTTGAATACGCATCCTGCAAACCTTCATTGTTGTGGCCATTTTAGATTGTTCATTATCCCAATAGCGAAGGCACGAATGAAACTCAGAAACCATAAAAAAACCCCAGAACGCCATGCATTCTAGGGTTTTTGCTTCTCTCGTGAACCCGACAGGATTCGAACCTGTGACCGTCTGCTTAGAAGGCAGATGCTCTATCCAGCTGAGCTACGAGTCCTCACCATACCTTGGTAAAGGTATTCTCAATTGCAGTAGCCGAAACAGAACCCCGAAGGATTCTGCTTTGGCTTAGTCGGGAAGACAGGACTCGAACCTGCGACCCTCTGGTCCCAAACCAGATGCGCTACCACCTGCGCCACTTCCCGAACTTGCAATATCAATGAACGTTTGTTCTTTGCGGAAAGACAGGGACTCGAACCCTGGGATCACTTACGCGATCACAGCTTAGCAGGCTGTTGCATTACCACTCTGCCATCTTTCCATTGGGGAGCGCAAATTTATACCGAATTTCGGTTTGCGCAAGGGTTTAATGCTAATTTGTGTAGTGTTGATTCAAATTAATCAAATTCACCTTTAGAATCTTCACAGTCCCCACTCCTAGTATGAAGTATTCTCTAAGTCTACCTCTTTGACTACGAAGCGTTTTGGACCGTTTTTACTTCCTCAGGGTATGAGATTCGAACGTGGTAAACACCGCGCATAAATTTCTTAAAGGCTTCACGAATAGCATTTATTTCCTTCAGGGTGATCGCAGCATTATCTAATTGGCCCGTGGTCAACTGGTGATCAATAACTTTATCAATCATTGTACTCAACGCTTCCTGTGACTTTTCAGGCAAGGAACGCGTACTGGCTTCAACCGCATCTGACATCATCACAATAGCAGTTTCCTTCGAGAACGGTTTTGGTCCAGGATATTGAAAAGAATCAAATTTCTCTGAATCCGGGTGATCTTCCTTGTGTTTTCTGTAGAAATACTCCACTATTGAGGTCCCATGGTGGGTGCGGATGAAATCGATCACAATGTCAGGGAGTCGATGTTTTTTGGCCAATTCTATGCCGTCGTTGATATGTGCAATTATAATTTTGGCACTTTCTGTATGACTCAATTCATCGTGAGGAGAGGCTGAGGAACTTTGATTTTCCGTGAAGTATTGAGCATTAGGAATCTTTCCAATATCGTGATATAAAGCACCCGTTCTCACGAGCAAGGTGTTCCCTCCTACTAATTCCGTGGCGTGCTCAGCGAGATTAGCAACTTGCATCGTGTGCTGGAAGGTTCCTGGAGCTTCTTTTGATAGGCGTTTAAGCAATGGATTATTGGTATCCGATAGCTCAAGAAGTGTGAGATCCGAAACTACGCCAAAGGTACGCTCGAAGAAGTATATAAGCGGGAATATAAAAAGAAGCACCAAAGTGCCAATAAGTGATGAACCTAGAGGAATAGCAGCTTCTGCGTTCCACTCCATTTGGCGGATGAGATGAATGGAAAGGTGCACGATAAGCAGGATACCCATGATTTTAAAGGTGCTTTGGAACAATTGACTTCTCTTATAGATGCCGCGGATGTTGAATAGAGTGATGAGGCCAGCAGCGAATTGGACCGCAATAAAATGCACAGCGCCACTGACAAATGGTGCAACGGCAAAGAGTAAAAAGACATGAGAAATTAAGGCCAATCGGTCATTAAAGAAGCTTCGTACAAGGACGGGAAGTAATACCAATGGCACCAAGAAGACATTTAAAACAGAAAACGAAGAGGCCCATAATGTCGCTATACCAGCACCTGAAATTGAAAACAACAATAGGTTGAGACTAGAACTGTGCGCTATGATTTGAGCGTCGTACGCATTTAAATAAAGTGCCAAGCCAAGGAACACGAGAATTAGATAGAGCAGTGCACCCGCTCTACCCTGCCAATTAAGATCATTCGCGATGCCATCGAAATTCGCTTCAAGTGCTCTGAGCATTTCGAATTTTTCAGCGGTGATTGTTGCTCCACGCAGTACGATAGGTGTTCCTTTAGTAATGACACCTCTGAAGATCGTAAGCGCATTTAATTTTGCAGTTAATGCACTATCTGTTAGCGAAGAATTCACAGTGAAAGTTGGGCTTAACTCTATACTATCCGGCAGTGCATATTGTGCTCGTAAATATTCTGGTGAAATGCTGTTTTTCAAGCTTATAGGAGTTCCATTAGAAAGTAATACTTTATGGTTATCTGAGGGATATATTAAAACGACACCTCGACGCTGCCATTCTATGAATTCCGCCTCTGGTATGAGCGTGGAATCGATCGTTGCACGCCAATTGTCAATCTGAACACTGTAGTTGTAGTATAAATCTTTGTCAGCGATTAATTTTTGTCGATCCTCCTCCAATTTCTCTGGAGATTTTGGGATCGCAAAGTCTGTGGGTGCTATCAAATCGTCTTCGAGCCATACCTGACCCAAACGGTAATCGTATTGAAATTGGGCTTTGAAAGGAATGCTCACAAACAGCAAAGCGATGCATAAAGTGCTTACTATGCTGAAATAGACCCACTTCTGTTGTTGCTGTATCCAATTCGATGCTTTCATACCAAATACCTTCGTTTCTAGAGCACCAATTTAGTAGTTTAGTGGGGTCTTTTTGACACGAACCTAAATAACATTACAGAAGATGAAAGAAGTTGTGATCGTAAGCGCTGTCAGAACCCCTATGGGCAGCTTTGGCGGAACACTAAGTAGCGTCCCCGCCCCAGCCTTAGGTGCCGCGGCGATAAAAGGCGCGTTAGAAAAAGCCGGTTTACCTACAGATGCCGTAGAAGAAGTGTACATGGGTAATGTTTTGCAAGCGAATGTAGGTCAAGCACCTGCGCGTCAGGCGGCGATGGCCGCAGGAATTAGCAGCCAAGTTCCATGTACCACTATTAATAAGGTATGTTCCTCAGGCATGAAAGCCATCATGATGGGCACACAGGCCATTAAAGCCGGAGATGTCGACATCATTGTTGCAGGTGGAATGGAAAATATGAGTGCTGTACCCCACTATTTACCGATGGGTAGAACCGGCGTGAAATTGGGCGACATATCGCTCGTTGACGGACTCGTTAAAGACGGGCTGACCGACGTCTATAACGCACAACACATGGGCGTTTGCGCAGAATTATGTGCTGAAGAACACCACTTTACTCGCGAAGACCAGGATGCATTTGCGCTAGAAAGCTACCGCAGAAGTGCTGCTGCATGGGAGGGTGGAAAGTTTGCAAATGAAGTGTTACCCGTTGCAGTTCCCCAACGTCGCGGCGATGCGATTGTCGTCGATACCGATGAAGAATTTACAAAAGTGAATACGGCCAAAGTACCTCAATTACGTCCTGTATTTAAGAAGGACGGAACAGTGACTGCTGCAAATGCTTCTACATTAAACGACGGTGCCTCTGCAGTTGTACTCATGAGTGCTTCTAAAGCGGCGGAATTAGGACTAAAGCCTATTGCCAAAATCACAGGATATGCAGATGCAGCACAAGAGCCAGAATGGTTCACAACGGCACCTGCGAAAGCATTGCCAAAGGCGTTAGCAAAAGCGGGCATCACTATGGAGGCGGTAGATTTTTTCGAATTCAATGAAGCATTCGCTGTGGTTGGATTGGCGAATATGAAATTATTGGGACTGGATGCAGGAAAGGTGAACGTGCATGGAGGCGCAGTCAGTCTAGGGCACCCGTTGGGTGCATCAGGTGCACGTATTATTACTACGTTGATCGGTGTTTTACAACAAAACGACGGAAAAACAGGTGCAGCAGCCATTTGCAATGGGGGCGGCGGCGCTTCTGCTTTAGTACTTGAATTGATTTAAATAGCATAGCCCTTCTTATCTTATATGGTAAGAGGGGCTGTTTAAAAAATTGATCCATTTTTAACGTTGTGCTTTTATTAGCCCGTAAATTGTGACCTGTGAGCGAATTTGACAAAGGAATAGCGTTTCTCAGTGTGGTCCCCATGCGTGGAGAGCCATCGGATGCTTCGGAGCAGGTGAATGTAGTGCTGTTCGGAGAGAGTTTTAGTATTCTCGAAGAACAACCGAAATGGGTCCGGATTCAGCTGGATCATGACGGCTATGAAGGTTGGATAGACCGCTTGCAGTACCAGCCACTCTCTCCTTCCTACTACAAATTATTAGCTACTACTCCGCTTAGAGTAAGTTTAGATCCTGTCCAATTATTGCAAGGAACAGGTCCTACGGACTATCCTTTGATCGTTCAAGGTGCCTATTTACCCTTTCTTGATGCCGGTACAATACGTCTCGAGCAGCAATCGTATTCTTTCGAAGGTGCCTTCACCACAGGGAAAAAAGACCGTGCCGATTTGGTAGATTTCGCTTTTTCCTACCTCAATGCGCCCTACCAGTGGGGTGGACGCACACCCTTTGGTATCGACTGTAGTGGATTTACCCAAATGGTTTACCGTTTAGCAGGGCATTACCTTCCGCGCGATGCTTCCCAACAAGCCAGAAAAGGAACCACACTTAGTTTTTTAGAAGAGTGTAAACCCGGTGATCTTGCGTTCTTTGATAATGCAGAAGGTGCCATCACTCACGTGGGTATCGTACTCGATGATTCTCACATTATCCACGCAAGCGGCCGTGTTCGTGTAGATGGCTTAGATCACAGTGGAATTTACAATGCAGAATTGGGCCGTCACACGCATAAACTAAGGGTATTAAAGCGGATGATTGATTAGCGGGCCAATCCCTTAACAATATCTCCCGCAGTGTACCAAAAAGCATCTAAACCCAGTAAGTTCATCTCAAACCAATTTAGGATCTCAGTCCATTGTTCTTTATCGTAGAAATAGACATTATCCAACTTAATGGAGATTCTTGATACTTCTAGGCCACTCTCTAAATAGTGTGAATGTTCATAGTTCACTTTATCACCCCATTCCGCTTCTAATAACCTTCGCAACTCTAAGAATTGGTCGTACAGCAACGCTCTAATTTCCGGATCTTTTTGCTGAATATCGATTGCTATTCCCACAATTGGTGCTGTTAACAATCTAAAATAGAGACCTTTTACGCCCGTTTTATAGGATTCCCATCGTCCTCCACCACCGCCTTTGCTGTGATGACGAGACATGTGGCGAACGAATTGATTAAAAAAGGCAGTATTCAGTGATTTCTTTTCTTCTCTCGAAAACATTTTTAAACTTTAAGGTCTATGACGCAATATCGTAAACTTGATGGTACACCTGTAGAAAATAGCGCAGCTTATGTCAAGGCATATATGCAACAATATCCGGAGGCTATTTTAAGCGTAGGATCCGATTCCCAAAATATAGGTGGACACAGCTTATACGCAACAGTTATAGCCTTTCGTCATCCAGGAAAAGGGGTGCATTATATTCTCACTAAACGCCGGGAACAGATCATTAGGGACATGATTACTCGCCTTTTCAAAGAAGCTGAAGACAGCATCAACACTGCAGAATATTTACGTGGAGAAGGTATCGATATACCCATAACAATAGATGTTGACTACAATGAAGATGAAAATCATGCTTCACACAGAGTGATTCCTATGGTCAAGGGCTGGATTTTAGGATTAGGCTATGACATGAGCACCAAACAGAATATTCAAGTAGCTTCCGTAGCAGCGGATCATTTGCTGTAGCACTTGCACTATGGTACTTAAAAGCAACAGCGGAGATGCCTAACGATTCCCGAAAAAACTTCAAAAACTCCCAAAGAATATGGGCTTTCCATAAACACATTGCTATCCTTTGGGTTGTACCTTTGAACAAAATTTTTCATAACAGATGCGCAACGCCCTACCCTACCTAACCGCCGCACTATTATTTAGCTCTACTGCCGTAGCACAGAATTTAGGAACAATAGAAGGAGAAGCGCTCGACGCGCTGAACTTAAGTCCTCTTGTCGGCTGGGAAGTAGATGTCATACAAGGTGATTTTCAGATTGAAACGAAAGTAGATGTATCCGGTAAGTTCTCTTTTGAAAAACTACCCACGGGACTCTACAACATTCGCGCAAAAAGTCCGAAGGGTCAGATTCAAACCTTACACGAAGTCCAAGTACGCTCTACCAAACCAACTTTTGTTAGTCTACACGTTGAACGTATCACCTCTTTGGATGAAGTTGCCGTTCGTGCAGATGCATTTCACCGTACCCCAGAGACACCGCTCAGTATCAAGAACATCAACCGCAGCGAAATGATGCGGATGCCGGGAGCGGTTTTAGATCTCAGTAAGGTGATTCAAAGTTTCCCGGGCGTATTGCCTAAACCTTCCTTCGGTTATGCAATTGCCATGCGCGGGGGTGCCCCAAATGAAAACCGGTATTTATTGGATGGGATTTCATTACCCACCGTAAATCACTTTAGCATTCAAGGGGCCTCTGGTGGAGCTGTAAGCTTAATTAATCTTGACCAGGTCCAAGGCATGGATCTCATTACTGGAGGATTTCCGGTAGAAGTCGATGATGCACTTTCTGGGGTCTTATTACTTGAAGGCAGAAACGCAAGAACGGATCGCTGGGGAATTCGCGCAACACAAGGCGGAACAGATTATGGCATCACCTTTGAAGGTCCGTTGGGAAAGAAAACTGCCGTTACATTGAGCGGTAGAAACAGCTTTTCGCAGCATTATTTCAGATTATTTAATATCCCTGTGCTCCCCGCGTACCAGGATGCGCAGCTCCGCATTCACCATCGTTTCGCGAAGAATAAGGATTTGACCATCATTGGAGTTGGCGGTTGGGATCAATACCTATTATACAAAGACGGAAGAGGTAGCGATGCCCTACTTTACAATGTTGGCTACATTCCAGAAGGGGATCAACAGACAGAAGTTATCGGGGCACGTTACCGAATTTTTAAAGACAACGGTCGTTGGGAATACGTTCTAAGCCGCGATCATGTGGGCAATCAAGCTGAGAAATACATCGGAAATACCGGTGTTCTTGACGATCGCCAATTGGCCTATGCTTCTTCAGAAACCAATACTAGAGCGAACCTGACACATTACGTCGTCTCTGAACAATGGCAATGGAAGTACGGATTAAACTTTGTCCACCGCGACTACGATCTCGACATGACAAGCGTTCGTTATAACAATGACGAAATGGTGCAAAGCATCGATACCGCAGATTACACAGCGGCCCTTTCATTTCAAAGTTTGGGTGCCTTCACGCACGTGACTAGAAATTACCTCGAAAATAGACTCAGTACTAATGCCGGTTTACGTTTGGACATGCACAACATAAACTTAAATTCTTTATTGAGAATTTCACCACGTGCGAGTGCACAATACCACCTTAATGAGGCGTGGGCGCTTCAAAGTAACCTTGGCTGGTACAATCAACTACCGCCGGCCATTGTGATGCTTGCAAATGAAGCCAATAATTGGACCACGGAAGGAACAGGGCCAGGCTCCGTTGCACAAGCCGCAACAGGGATAGAATTCCAGAATGGTGAAACATATCGTTTTTCTTTGGAGGCGTATTACAAATACTATAGCAGCATGCCCTACTTGTGGGACGATGAGCAATCTTTCTCACAAGCTATTGGCGCGTATGTTGCCGTCGGCGATCAAACGAGTTCTGCCGATGCAGAAGGCCGTTCCTATGGATTAGAGCTGTTTTTGCAACAAAAACTCAAGGGGACCTATTGGTGGACTTTAAGCTATAATTACGGGCACAGTGACACCCGATTAAATGAATCAAACCCCTGGCTACCCACAGTTTGGGACAATCGTCATAATGTGAATTTTGTGTTAGGAAAAGTATGGGGTAAAGGATGGCAGATCGGTGCCAAATACAGATGGGCGACTGGCACACCGTACACACCTTTTAATGCGGATTTGAGTGCGGTACGTACCAATTGGGATGTACTTCAACGGGGCATATTTGACAGTCAAAACATCATGGGCGAACGCCTTCCTAGCTATAGCGTTATCGATGTTCGTTTAGATAAAACCTACAATAAGAAAAACTACAGTTTGACCTGGTTCTTAGACCTTCAAAACTTCACTAGTTCCGCGATTCCATTGATGCCTTATTTAACGGTCGAAAGAGACGACAATGGTGCACCGCTAGTGGATCCAGCAAATGCTAATGCTTATTTTGTGAAAACCATATCCAGTGATACTGGGCGATTGCTACCAACGATAGGCCTCATCTTAGAGATTTAAACCCTATTGACCTACCTTTGCCTGCCTAAACATGAACAATGCTTAAATCAATCCTTCGTAAGCTCCCACTGTTTTTAGCTAATTCAGTAATCGCATTAACTCTATTGTGTTTATTTAGTTGGCTTGTGCGTGAAACCACGAAAGGAAAACAATGGGTACCGCATAATGTCAGCCGAACAGTAACCTACTTTTCTACGCTACCAGATCGTTTACTTGTAGCAAAATCGGCCGTTGAACGTTTGCCGTTAGTCTTCATCCCGTCCCCTGAGGACTTTGAGCCAGTGAATACTTTAGATAAAGATGTAAAAGTGTTGATAAGCTATGCTACAGCGAATTGGAAGCGAAAAATCGTTATCAAAAATCTGAAGACAGATGAAGAGTTAAAGAGCTGGAACGTGGACCGATTAGCAAATCCCCACAATAGGATCATGCATTCACTCATGCTCCCGGACAGCAGCCTCATCTATTCATTGAACGGTGTTACCGGAATAATAAAGATTGATAAAAACAGTGAGCGTCTCTGGAAACAAGACTCTATCGCACATCATCACGCCATCAACATGGGCGCTGATAACACTTTTTGGGCCAATACGTACAACAAAAACAAGGGAGAGCACATTTATTATGGTGCCCAATTCAGTATTGACGGCCGCGAGTTCCCATTTATAGACAATACCATTACCCAGTTTAATGCTACTACCGGACGTATTCTATTTCACAAAAGCGTAACCGAAATTCTGATTGAAAACGACTTAACGCATGTATTAATCAAATCAGATTCACCGGGAGATCCGCTGCACATCAATGATATTCAGCCTGTGTTAGAAGATGGTCCATTTATGAAAAAGGGCGATGTTTTAATTTCATCACGAACAAGCTCATGGATCATGCACTACCGCCCCGCCACAGGTGAAGTGGTCGAATTAATCGAAGGTCCCTTTATTTCACAGCACGATGTGGATATCGAATCTGATTCAACAATCATCTTCTTCAACAACGGCGGTCAAACACTTAAAGGAGAAAGACCCGATGCACATAGATTGGCAGAAGAGCTTTTATTAGTCGACGCACAATATTCTGGTGTTCTCCGCTATTACTTACAAAGCGGACGTTTTGAACGTATTTATCCCGAATTATTCGCTCAAAACGAGATTTTCTCATTCACTGAGAGCCTAGTGGATGCCTTACCTGGCGGAGGTTACTACATCGAGGAGCAAAACTCTAGTGTTTTATGGATCTTAAAAGACGGAGAAGTCAAATACAAGAACATTTTACCTTCGCAGCATGAAGGGCACCATCATTTAGCCAATTGGGGCAGAGTAATGCCTTAAAGACCTAAACTATGACCTTTGATCAAATCATTCAATTTCGACGCTCTAACAGAAAATTCGACCCGAACCAGCCGGTTCCTGCTGATGTTGTAGAAAAGGCCTTAGAACACGCCACATTGGCTCCTAACAGTAGCAATATGCAGCTCTGGGAGTTTCATTGGGTACGCGATGAGCAAAAGAAAAAGAAATTGATTCATGCTTGTCTCAATCAAAGTGCAGCTAAAACTGCGCAAGAATTGGTCGTGATTGTTACACGAAGAGATAAATGGCGTCAAAGAGTACAGTGGCATAAAAACCTCATTCTAAAAGACGCTGAGCGCGTTGGACGAGATGCTAAATCTATAAGGATGCGATTAGTCTATTATACGAAACTGATGCCCTTCGCCTATATGAATGATGGCTTAGGCATTTTAGGTTTGTACAGAAGACTCCTCTCCTTTTGCATCGGCTTATTTCGACCTATATATAGAGCAGAAGGACACGCTCAGCAAAGAATAACCGTTCATAAAAGTGCGGCGCTGGCAGCAGAGAATTTCATGTTAAGCATGGCATCAGAAGAATTCCATACTTGTCCTATGGAGGGGTTTGATGCAAATAGAGTTAAGAAAATTCTAGGCTTACCCCGTCGTGCGGAAATCAACATGGTGATTGGCTGCGGTAAAGGCGAGGAACACGGTTTTTGGGGACCGCGCCGAAGACTTACAACGGAGGAGGTTATCATTAAACATTGATTTTACCTCTACCTATTGGTACTATTCATTTGGGTAAATTTTTCACTTTTCATAGAATCATAAAGAATTTCAACAGCAACCTCATTGCGCCTATTAAATATCTCATATGGGGGATTGTAACCAAAAATGAAGAATTTATTCTCATGCGCTATCCCTTCTTTAACAAGGGCATCTGTCAACTGAGCTTTGTACTTTGCAATTTTCCTGTCATTTGCCCAACCACCAAAGTTTAGAACTGCCAGTAGTTTTTCAGGCTCTCTAACAAAATCAATCGACTTTTCATTAGGCAGTGGCATATCACCTCTTTCCAAAGAGTGAGGGATCATGAACATAACGCGCATATTATCCTCCAAGGTCATGGCCACAGGACTAGTCATTGCAATTCGTTGCTTACGGTCATTTCCTCCAAAAATATAGTTCGCTAAAATCGAAAAGCCTTTACTTGAACCTTGTTTATAAGAAGTACTATTCAAACGTATTGATGTAAAAAGAGCCTCTTCATAGCGTCTAATCTCAAAACTTTGATATGTATTAATTACTTCATAAGGGTATTCTTCAATTCGCTGATTCGAAGCCATAGACTTGGAATAATAGATTAGACATACAGATACTAAACTAAGGAGCAATACTGCTAAAACAATTCTTCGCATAAAATGTATTCTGTATTTCAGAAAATACGACTTATCTGTTAAACCATTACCACCTTAAGAGAAACGGTACAGTTTTATTTAGTCTATAAAAAAACGCCCCAGATTACTGGGGCGTCTAAATAATTACGTTCGCATGTACTTATAATTATGGACTAACTAAGTTCACGCTCACATTCACGTAGAATGGATTTGTTAGCGCATTAAGCTGTGCGTAATCTGGAGAGTCTAATAGACCAAATGCACGGTAAATATCTGGACCTGAAACTAAGCGGTCAACATCGTAACGATAGTTGATACGGTACCCTGCTTGAACAGACATCCAAATGAAGTTCTTTAATGAGAACTCGTAAATCGCTCGTACGCGGATTTCTCCACGACGGATCTCTAGATCTTCGTCGCGAATGTCAAAACCTGGTAGGTTCTCGTACATGCGGAACGACTGACCTTGCAACTCATATCCTAAGAATACCATATTACGAGGGTTGATTGTTCTCCTTACGTGAACTCGAGCTGGGAACAATGCTTCGGTACCCCATTTGTTGTTTGCGCTCGTTTTATTGTACAAGATAACAGGAATGTAGTTTAACTCGCCAACGCGGTATGTACGTGCTACACCTACAGCCCATTGCTTCTTTTCTGTAGGACGCTTGCCCCATAATACAGCCGCCGAATATTTCAAATATTGTGCAGGTATCAGTGAAGAACCATAGGTACCGCTCATATCTGCGGACCCTTGGAAAAGGATAAATTGCTCTTCATCCAATGGCTTATAAATTGTCGTATTAACCCCTGATGTGCGAAGACCATGCTCGGAAAGCGTCTGGTGCAAAGGATTATCTGCAGAAGTTGGCGCTTCCGCGTAATTATAAGAAGTGTTCCAATAATTTGCTCCCATCTGCCATACAAGATTAGTCTGGCTAACTACTGGAAGGTTGAAACCCGCACGAATACCTGCTGTTGAGTTCACCTGTAGCGCCTCTGCCTCTCCACCTGCAATGATAGTACCGTCACCTAGGGTCAAATCCCCTGGCGTAATAGTGTATGGACTTTGAAAGTCATACCCAAATGAGATTAGCTTTGCCGGAGAAAGTCCTTCAATCTTAGCATTAGCATAACGCTTGATACTTTCATCCTCAAAGCCTAGGTCATCGTATAAACTCCAATCAATATCGTCATAAGAATCTGTTGATTCAGTTTCTGTCTGAGCTAAGATTGGCGTTGAAGTAAGGACGATTATCGCCGTCGTTAACTTCAAAAGATTACGCAACATGAGTTACTTCTTCTTTTTTGAAGGCATTTTTAAACGCTTCCATACGTCCGTCCGTCCAATGGCCTCTACTCCAATATAACCGCGCATGTCCAACGTATTATCGTCGCGCATCTTAATGGTACCACTGTATGTAGATCCATTATTTGGATCATATAGCGTTCCTTCTGACCAAGTATCATCACCTTGATAAACAAAATCCTTACACATCCGGAAGCCTCGTAACGGTAGATTGCGTAGGTCTGGATTAGGATTGTTAATATCGGTTCTAGGTTTACCCTCAGCGTCGTTTGGCTCAATGAGCCATACCACTCGACCGTAGTACTTATTACCAATACGGTCAACTTTAATACGTGAGCGGCCGTTCGATGGCTCCCAAATACCTACGAGCCTATCTCCAGGATTCT
>Ga0209630_10000958_pt1 | contig 32390 bp, 25 predicted proteins | sample COG_01_FD_184745 | JGI IMG/M metagenome (GOLD analysis project Ga0209630, IMG submission 184745) | Pelagic Microbial community sample from North Sea - COGITO 998_met_01 (SPAdes) (version 2) | ecosystem: Environmental > Aquatic > Marine > Neritic zone/Coastal water | place: Helgoland, sampling... | reverse complement strand
AGACCGCTTCGAAAATATTGAGGAAGGATATAACAATTGGAAAAGTTATTTAAACCGAATGGGATTGGGCGACAAACTCGGAACCGATATTAGTGGCGAGAAACCTGGAAACGTGCCGAATGCCAATTACTTCCATAAAATCCATGGTCAAAACAAATGGAACTATGTCCGCATTATTTCCATGTCGATAGGCCAAGGAGAGTTACTACTTACGCCAATGCAGATGGCCAACATTTCGGCCATGGTGGCCAACCGCGGATACTTTTATACGCCACACTTTATCCGCAGCGATAACGTGCCAGAAGCGTTTACAACCAAACATGAAGTAGGCATAGACGACATACACTTTACCACGGTAGTAAATGGTATGCGCAACGTACTGACCAACGGTACGGGCGCTTACGTACAAATACCCGGCATAGACATTTGTGGTAAAACGGGGACCGTTCAAAACCCACATGGCGAGAACCACAGTATCTTTATTGCTTTTGCACCAAAGGACAACCCCAAAATTGCCATTGCGACCGTTGTTGAAAATGCTGGATACGGATCAACTTGGGCAGCACCGATTTGCACGTTGATGATTGAAAAATACATTAACCGCGATACGGTTAGCCAAAGACCTGAGTTGGAGAAAAAGATGATGGAAACGGAAATACCTATACAATAAAATGAGCGAGAAGATATACGGACAATCACGGGTAGATGGGATAACAGTTTTGTTATACCTGTTGCTTGTATTCTGTGGTTTCCTGGCCATCTACTCTTCATCCCATGGATCGGACAATTTCAGTTTCGATTTTTCAACCAAATACGGCAAGCAACTGATTTGGATTGTTATCTCTATCACGCTTGGAGCGGTACTCTTTTTAATGGATGTACGCTTTTTTGAGGCCTTCTCTTATGCCTTTTTTATTGCCTGGATGTTACTGCTGTTCCTGGTCATATTTTTTGGTAAGGAAGTAAATGGGGCACGATCGTGGTTTGCGATTGGCAGCTTTAGGCTCCAACCCGCCGAATTTGCCAAACTGGGTGTAGCCCTGGCCTTATCACGCTATGTAAGCGACATTGATACAGACATGAAAAGCCTGCGCTACCAGTTAATTACAGCCGGTATTATACTGTTGCCCATTGCCTTAATTGTTTTGCAGGGTGATGCTGGATCAGGATTGGTTTTCTTTTCGTTTATCATGGTGCTATACCGAGAAGGATTGTCGGGGACGATATTGGTTATCGGCATCATCGCTGTGATTTTAAGTGTGTTGACCTTCGCCTTTGGTTTTATTGCCATTGTGGCGGCGCTCATTATTTTGGGTGGCATCATTACCGCTTTTATTTACACCAACTCCCGGCAGCTAAAAATATTTTGGCTGGTGATTCTGGCCTGTGTTGGATTTACCAAAGCCGTAGATTTTGGCTTTTCTAATGTGCTGCAAGAGCATCAGCAAAAAAGAATTTTAGTCATGTTAGGCTTGCTTGAAGACCCTCAAGGATTGGGATATAACGTAAACCAATCGAAGATTGCCATTGGCTCTGGAGGCTTTTGGGGGAAAGGCTATTTGCAAGGCACACAAACCAAAGGAGACTTTGTACCCGAACAACATACCGATTTCATCTTCACGTCTATCGGTGAAGAATTTGGTTGGATTGGAAGCACCGTGGTTATCATCATTTTTGTCTTACTCTTTTTAAGGATATCGATGCTCGCAGAGCGTCAAAGAAGCAAGTATAGCCGAGTATATGCCTATTGTGTGCTGAGCGTGCTGTTCTTCCATTTTCTGATCAACATTGCCATGACCATTAACCTAGCCCCCGTCATTGGTATTCCCCTACCCTTCTTTAGCTATGGTGGATCCAGCTTGATTTCGTTTACCGTACTGCTTTTCTTGTTGTTGCGTTTAGACACCAACAGAGAGAATGAATTGGATTCTGATTATTAGCAGTTAGCTTTTAGCCATTAGCCATTAGCCATTAGGTGTTAGCCATTAGCTGTCGGCCTGTGGCCGAAATGGTGAATGTAAAATTCTACTTGTTAAAGTTAATTCTATAAGATTTCGCTTTCTATTTCTTGATTGAAATATGGCGTGCCCCGAACGCTAAAACGCCAATGCACCAAAAGCCAACCGCCAACAGCCATTAGCCATTAGCCATTAGCCATTAGGAGTTAGCCATTAGCTGTCGGCCTGCGGCCGAAATGATGAATGTAAAATTCCACATATTAAAGGTAATTCTGCAAGATTGCTTTTTCCGTTTCTTGATTGAAATATGGCGTGCCCCTTACGCTAAAACGCCAAAAGCTAACCGCCAACCGCCAAAAGCCATTAGCCATTAGCCATTAGGAGTTAGCCATTAGCTGTCGGCCTACGGCCGAAATGGTGAATGTAAAATTCTACTTGTTAAAGTTAATTCTACAAGATTTCGCTTTCTATTTCTTGATTGAAATATGGCGTGCCCCGAACGCTAAAACACCAATGCACCAAAAGCTAACCGCCAACCGCCAATAGCCAATAGCCAACCGCACATTCCGTCAACTTCAATTTAGACTTCAACTTAAACGTATTAACTTTGGCTCGACCAAACAAACAACCCACCTTAAACAATATCATTATGAAGTATATCGCATTTGTTTTATTCGTTGTATCAAGTCTTTTTGTACAAGCCCAAGACTTCACCAACCTCGACAGCAAAGTACCTGTCAACAAAGACGTCACCATTGGAAAATTAGACAATGGATTAACCTATTACATCCAGCACAATAAAAAGCCTGAAAACAAGGTAGAATTACGCTTGGTAGTAAACGCTGGTTCGATTCTAGAAACAGAGAAACAACGTGGTTTGGCGCATTTCATGGAACACATGAACTTTAATGGCACCAAAAACTTCCAACACAATGAATTGGTAGACTACCTGCAGAGCATTGGTGTAAAATTTGGTCAACACCTCAATGCCTATACAAGCTTTGACGAAACGGTTTACATATTACCTATTCCTAGCGACGACAGCGAAAAAGTAGAAAAAGGCTTTGACATCCTTGAAGATTGGGCTTTTAACAATTTACTTACGCCTGAAGAGGTGGAAAAAGAACGCGGTGTTGTTTTAGAAGAATTACGCCTTGGTTTAGGTGCCGATAAGCGCATGATGGATAAATACCTTCCGTTGTTGATGTACAACTCGCATTATGCAGACCGCTTACCCATCGGACTGAAATCTGTATTGGAAAATTTTGACCATTCAGAACTTAAAGACTTTTACACCCAATGGTATCGTCCAAACTTGATGTCGGTCATTGTTGTTGGCGACATCGATGTAGCCACCATGGAGCAGAAAATTAAAGACCACTTTGGCAGCTATACCAATCCAAAAAAATACAAAATGCGTCAAGAGTATTTTGTGCCAGATCATGACGAAACCTTTGTAGCCGTTGAGCACGACAAAGAAGCTTCTTTCACTCAAGTACAACTTGTATACAAAGACAAGGGCAACCCAAAGAAAGGACATACGCTTGGTCACTACAGACACGACCTGGTTAAAGCCTTGTTTAACAACATGATCAATGCGAGGCTCAACGAAATAGCCAACAACCCAAATCCGCCATACAACTATGGATATTCTTTCCATGGTAGTGGTTTCAGCAGAAACAAAGAATCATACCAATCTTACGCCATGACTGACCCAGCAAACCAGTTAAAGGCTTTTGAAACCTTGGTGGTAGAAAACGAACGTGTACGCCGATTCGGTTTCTTAGAAGCAGAGTTAAGTCGTGCCAAAACCAAACTCTTGTCGATGTATAACCAGATGTATAAGAACCGTGAAAAAACTGAGTCAGGAAGAATTGTTTGGGAATACGTTAGCCATTTTCTTGAAGGAGAATCAATACCAGGCATAGAATGGGAATATCAAGCCTTCTCTGAGCTATCTAAAGGCATAACGCTTCAGGAAGTGAATGCCTTAATCAAAGATTTTATCCATGATGACAACAGGGTGGTTGTATTTACCGGTCCAGAAAACGATGAGAACAAGTACGTAACTAAGGATGAAATATTAGCTGTGCTTAAAGATGTAAAAACGCAAGAGCTAGAACCTTATAGTGAAGGCATAACAGCCAAGTCGATGATGACTGAATCTCCAACACCAGGTAGCATCAAGTCTACCGAAAAGTTGGACCAGCTTGACATGACCAAAATGGTTTTATCGAATGGCATTACGGTATACATGAAGAAAACCGATTTTAGCGACAACCAGATCTTAATGCGTGCATACAGCCCCGGTGGTTCTTCACTGATTACATCGCACGACGAGTACAACAGTGTAAAACTAGCGTTAAGTGGCGTAACTCAAGGTGGTTTAAATGGCTTTAGCAAAAACGAAATGGCCAAAATAATGGCTGGCAAACGGGCATCCGTGTCGCCTTTTGTCAACTCAAATTATGAAGGTTTAAATGGCAGGACTGTAAACAGTGATGTTGAAGAAATGTTCCAGCTCATCTATCTAAACTTTACAGAAATAAACAAAGACCAGGAGGCGTACAAAGCGTATGTAGACAAGCAGGTAGCCTTTTATGGCAATCTTTTAAATAGACCACAGTATTGGTATATGAACGAAAAAATTAAGGTGCTGTCTAAAAACAATCCGCGCTACACCAATACCTTTCCAACGGCAGACGAATATGCTGGTCAAGATTTCGACAAGGCCTACACCTTGTTTACCGAGCGTTTCTCTAATGCCGGAGACTTTACCTTCATCTTTGTAGGTTCCATAGACGAAACCCAAATCAAAGAAATGTGCACGAAGTACCTGGCTGGTTTGCCATCCAGTGGTACAACCGAAACCTTTGTAAAACACGACTACAAAAAATTGGATGGTAAACAAGAACTGAATTTTTATCGTGGAGCAGACCCAAAAAGTTCTGTAGAGATTTCGTACAGAACAGAAGCAACGTATGATGCAAAACAAGTCTATTACTTAAAGTGCGCAGGGGAAATATTGACCATCAAACTGGTTGAAAATTTACGTGAAGGCGAAAGCGGTGTGTATGGTGTAGGTGCGTCTGGATATGCTTCTAAGTATCCTAACGGAACGTACCTATTTAGAATATCATTCCCTTGCGGGCCCGAAAACGTAGACAAGTTAAAAAAAGCGGCACTAGCTGAGCTAGACAAATTGTTGGCCAACGGTCCTGATCAAAAAGAACTGGATAAAATCAAAGAAGCCCAGAAACTTGAGCTGAAAGAGAATATGAAGAAAAACCGGTATTGGATCAACCAAATTCAAAACCTGATTTATTACAACCAACCGTTAACCGACATGCTGAACACCGCAGATGCGATTGAAGCTGTTACTGCTGACGACATCAAAACTGCAGCCAATACATACATTGGCGAGAATGTGGTGATTTCTGTGTTGTATCCGGAGAAGTAGTCGCAATGCGGCTGTACCGCCTTGCGAAATGTAGAATGTTGAATGTAGGATGTTAATCGGGTTTTTGAGTTGAGAATTGATAGTTGATAGTTGATAGTTGATAGTTGATAGTTGAGAATTGATAGTTGATAATTGATAGTTGATAATTGATAATTGATAATTGAAAGTTGAAATTTGAAATTTGAAATTTGAAAGGTCATCATAAATCGTGCATGAATCAATGCGTGTTGGCCCACCAAAAATGCGGGGGACGCTTAGGGAAAGGTAGAATGTAAAATTCTAAATGTTGAATGTTAATCGGGTTTTTGAGTTGAGAATTGATAGTTGAGAATTGATAGTTGATAATTGATAATTGATAATTGAAAGTTGAAAGTTGAAATTTGAAATTTGAAAGGTCATCATAAATCGTGCATGAATCGATGCGTGTTGGCCCACCAAAAATGCGGGGGACGCGCAGGCCTGTGTGGGGGAGCATATTTTTGGGAAGACTTTTTGTTTCGTTTTTGGTCTCAAAAATGAAAATCGGTTATAGGCTGATAAGCCTAATGGACGATATAGTTCTTGTAGAGTTAAAAACGAAATCCAGTTATAAGGCGGAAGCCCTAAGCTACGAAAAGCCTTATGTAGATTTCAAGGAAAAATTCAGAAGTCTTGATTTTTTTGTTTCGTTTTTTTATCAAGAAAAAAATGAAAGCCGGGTCAGGGGTGGCAACCCCTTAAAGAGCAGCAAATGAAATCCAGTTATAGGGCGGAAGCCCTGAATGCCACGTAGGGTAATTGTGCTAAATGAAGCTAAATGCCAAAAGCTAACCGCCAAAAGCCAAAAGCTAACATCAATCCAAACTAAACATCGAATCCCAATTCTCTGAGATCATCACCGCAGTAGGACCAGTCATCTGCACATCGTTGGTAGTAGAAAGCGAAATTGGATTTGGAGAATGGAAAAAGTCTTCTACATCCATATTAACACCAACCGTGTTTTCGCCAATAAAACCGCGTACATCCGTTGAAAAATCAAGTTCGATTATACGTGCCGTTTGGTCTGCTCCTGCATAGCCACCGATATGGAAATACACGTTGCCTTCAGTGCCATTCAGCATACTTTTACCTTCCAGCTTTAAATTGATATACCCCATGGCCATTCCCCAATACATAGGGTCTACAAAGTCGTCGTTCAATTCTCCGTTTGCATTTACAGTAGAATCTTCAACGCCTATGGTAAAGCGAATTTTTTTGAATGTTTTGTCTGCTACATCAGCAATAGTCAAGGTCTTATCGCCAGACTTTTCATAGTTAATGAGGTCCCATTCAGCCACTTCAGTAGCCATGCCATCGGCATCGATTAAATCAATGTGGTTGATGTGGTAATTCAACGTGGTGGGATAAAAACTATCTCCTTGGGCCGTTGTATACCACGTATTCAATTCGAACGCTGAGGTATTCCACAAGTGCTGAATCGTTATCTCGATAGGTGAATCCGTTTTAACTGGATCTGGGTCGTCGTCACATCCAGTGACAAACGTTAAGCTGATTAATGCAATAAGTAATTTTTTCATAGTCATTCTTTTATTCTAAACGTGAAGATCCAATTCTTTCAAATACGTGAATCTCAAAATTATAATCGTTTAAAGTCTTAAACGGTTTATCTGGGTAAAATGATTTAATCTCTACAAAATCAGGATGTTCCTTTAACATTTCTAACGGAACATTGCCTTCGTTTGGTCCAAAGTGGCCATCCCAAATCACAATGCTACCCATTGGTGCATAACGATGATCAAAACTCCACAGCTCAATAAAGTGGTCTGTATCCTTTGGGTCGATATCGGTAAGGATATTAAAATAAGGATACAGAAAGTATTTCATCCTATCGTCGTAATCCTGTTGATTGTACCAATCGGCTGCCTCGACAAACAATTTCTGTTCATCGCTTATGTCAATAGGATATTTATGACCATATATTTTGATGGGTTCATAAACCACATACCCTGCTACAAGTAGAACAACGAACCAAACAATTTGTTGCTTCTTGCCGGTTATGATTTTTGTCATCCAACCAAGTATAACTTCTGCGGCCATAGCCATAATTGGCGCAGCAAGCGGTTCAATGACGACCAAAACTCTGGCATAACCACAACTACCCATGGCACCTTTGTACCAAATAAGTGAATGAACAACAAAGTAGAGCGCATAAATGCCTGCGAATAGGTAAAATGTGATTTGATTGGTTGATAACCGTGGTTGCCGCACATACCGGTATAAAACAAGGCCTAAACCGATTACAAAAAGTGCAAGTCGCGTTTTACCCATCACGTAAGGCAGTGCTTTTACATAGTGAAGCAATTCGCCACTACCACAGATGTTTTCTTTTTTAATGGTGGATTCAATCTGGTACTTGATGTACGGATTGGTGTCGTAGATCCACATGGGGTTTCCTTCTACTGCCCATCCCACAAAATTCATCACCACAGAACCAACGAGTAATAGTCCAAATGCCTTGTAGTTTTTGAGAATGAACAACAGGTAAAAACCGATTACCGCGATTATGACGTACCCTTCTGATCTGGCAAATGGCAGAAATCCTGCAATCACCGAGGCTGTAATTATTTGTTTAGAAACAAAGAAATAAAGCACAATCAACAGCAAAAACGCATTGAGTGGCTCGGTTAGACCCGTTATAGTATTATCGAACCAAATGGGACTTGCGAGGCACAGTACAAAGGCTAGCCATGCAAATTGGAAATGCATTTTCTTAGCAATAAAAAATGCTAACCATGCTGTTCCAATAAGCAATAGAATATTAAAGACAACCACCCCCATCATGCCAAATTGGGCAAATGGTGAGGCTAAGATATTATAGAGCGGTTTCCCCCACTGATCAAGCAAAAGCTCTTTGGGGTGAATCCATGAAAAGCGAGAAATGAGATAGTGATTATAACTATCCATTCCACCTTCTACGCCAGGTGAAAGAGATGCGACATAATAAAACCCTAGAAAAGTGAGTACCGACAAAACTGCCAGAATGATGTACTCAACCTTTCCAATCTTACTATTCATACACTGCCAGTTGTGGCACTATTTTTTAGGTGTATCTTTCAATATGTCAACAAGGAAGTTCCAGAACTTCTGTACTGACTTAATACCAACTCTTTCGTCTGGACTATGCGGTCCTTTAATCGTTGGTCCGAATGAAATCATGTCTAAACCAGGGTATCTTTCCCCTAACAAACCACACTCTAATCCAGCGTGAATAGCAGCTACTTTAGGTGCTTCGCCAAACAAGGTTTTGTATTTAGCCACCATCAAGTCTAATATTTCTGAATTTGGGTTTGGTGCCCATCCTGGGTAACTCCCACCCTGCTCAATATTGCAATTTGCCAATCTAAACGGCGCTGCAACGGTATGTGCAACATCCATTTTGCCAGATTCGGTAGAACTTCTTTGAAGGCTTTGCGTAACAAACTTTCCGTCTTTCACAATTACACGTGCCAAAGAACTTGATGTTTCAACCAATCCTTCGATGGCTCTACTCATACAAAACACACCATTGTGGCAAGCATAAATAACCTCAGTTATTTCAGCCGAATCTGCTACAGATACCGCCTTAGCCGGGACAGCTACTTCTTCAAACTCGATGTTTAGGTTCGGCTCTTCGTGTTGAAAATCTTCTTTGATTCCAACAATTCTTTGATTCGCCTCACTAAGATAATCGGTACTGTTCACCACGATCGTTGCAAAGCTTTCTCTTGGGATTGCATTACGTAAACTACCACCGTCGATTTCAACAATCTGCAAACCGAAGTCTGTGCACTGGTGCATCAAACGGTTCATGATCTTATTACCATTCCCACGTTCTAGGTCAATCTCTACCCCACTGTGTCCGCCTTTTAAGCCGTTCACGGTAATTTTATAGGCAACTGATCCTGCAGCCGAAACTTCTGTGTATTGTTTATTTGTGTTGGTGTCTATTCCTCCTGCGCAACCAATAGAAAACTCGTCGTCGTCTTCGGTATCTAGATTAAGCAAGATTTGTCCATCAAGCTTCCCTTGCTCTAGGTGGATAGCGCCCGTCATGCCAGTTTCTTCATCTATTGTAAATAAAGCTTCGATAGCTGGATGAGCGATATCATCAGACTTTAATAACGTCATGATTGCAGCTACACCCATGCCATTGTCGGCACCAAGTGTTGTGCCTTTGGCTTTTACCCAATCTCCGTCTATATAGGACTGAATGCCTTGCGTAGCAAAATCAAAATCTGTGTCTGCATTTTTTTGGTGCACCATGTCCAAGTGACTTTGAATAATCACTGTTTTACGGTCTTCCATTCCAGCAGTTGCTGGCTTTTTTATAATTACGTTGCCAACATGGTCAACGTAGGTTGGTAATCCCAAATCTTCACCAAATTTCTTAGCAAAGGCGATTACTTCTTCTTCTTTTTTTGATGCTCTTGGAACCGCGTTTAAATCTTCAAAATGATTCCAAACTGCTTTTGGTTCGAGGTCTCTTACGTTCATAGTATTCTTATTGCGTGCGAAGTTAAAATATATTCCGTCATAGCCCAGCAGACATAAAAAAAGGAGCTCCAATGAAGCTCCTTTAATACAAAAAATTGTATGTCTTATATTTTTCTCATTCGAAGACTTTCTGGAGTGATTTCCAAATACTCATCTTCTTTGATGTATTCCATAGATTCCTCTAGTGAGAATTCAACTTTCGGGAAAACTTTAGCCGCGTCGTCGTTACCAGCTGAACGTACGTTCGACATTTTCTTTCCTTTAATCAGGTTCAATTCCAAGTCGTTGTTTCGCGTGTGTTCTCCAACAACTTGCCCTTTATACACCTTATCACTTGGTCCAACAAAGAAACGTCCTCTGTCTTGCACACGGTCAATAGAGTAAGCCAATACCTGACCTTGCTCCATGCTCACCAACGAACCTTTTGCTCTCGTTGGAATATCACCTTTAATAGGTCCGTAACCTCTTAATCGGTGCGACATAATCGCCTGACCTGCAGTTGCAGTTAGCATATTGTTTCTTAGTCCGATAATTCCTCTAGAAGGAATATCAAATTCGATGTGTTGTAAGTCGCCTTTAGGTTCCATCACCAAAAGCTCGCCTTTACGCATCGTTACCAATTCGATTGCTTTACCAGAATACTCTTCAGGTACATCAATCACTAAGGTTTCGTATGGTTCTTGCGTTTCACCGTCAACTTCTTTCAAAATCACCTGTGGCTTACCCACTTGTAATTCGTAACCTTCACGACGCATCGTTTCGATTAAAACACTTAAGTGAAGGATTCCTCTACCGTGAACGATAAATTTATCTTCAGTGTCCGTTAGTTGAACACGCAAGGCTAAGTTCTTTTCAGTTTCTTTCATCAAGCGGTCACGGAGGTGACGTGATGTTACGAACTTTCCTTCCTTTCCGAAGAACGGTGAGTTGTTGATGGTAAACAACATACTCATTGTTGGTTCATCAACCTTTATTCTTGAAAGCGCTTCTGGGTTTTCTAAATCAGCTAGTGTATCACCAATTTCGAAATCATCCAATCCTACGATCGCACAAATATCACCTGAGCGCACTGTATCAACAGCTACTTTACCAAGTCCAACAAAAACGTCTAACTCTTTAATTCTTACCTTTTTCTGAACACCATCGCGTTTGCAAAGAATGTAGTCTTTGTTCACATGTAAATCACCTCGGTATACACGCCCGATAGCGATACGGCCCTTAAACGGAGAGAAATCAAGCGATGTAATTTGCATCTGTGGAGTTCCTTCACGGTATGGTGCTTCTGGGATAATATCAACGATAGCATCCATTAATAGCCATAGATTGTCTGTTGGCTCATTAAAGTCGTGGTTCATCCATCCGTGTTTTGAGCTGCCAAATAGGGTTTCAAAATCCAATTGCTCTTCAGTTGCATCCAAGTTGAACATCAACTCAAATACGTCTTGTTGTACTTCGTCTGGTCGACAGTTTTCTTTATCAACCTTGTTTACAACAACGATAGGTTTTAAGCCCAATTCAATTGCTTTACCCAATACAAAACGCGTTTGTGGCATTGGTCCTTCAAAGGCATCAACCAATAGCAAAACACCATCAGCCATTTTTAATACTCGTTCTACTTCACCACCAAAATCACTGTGACCAGGAGTATCGATGATGTTAATTTTAGTATCGCGGTAATTCACCGATACGTTTTTAGAAAGAATGGTAATTCCTCTTTCCCGCTCAAGGTCGTTACTATCGAGCAAAAGCTCTTTCACTTCCTTTCTGTCATCAAGCAATTTACTTGCTTGAATGATCTTGTCGACTAAGGTTGTTTTACCGTGGTCAACGTGGGCAATAATGGCGATATTTCGTATCGATTGCATGGGTGATTTTTTGAAGCCGCAAAAGTACTCTTTAAATACGGGTAATTTTAGTATTTATTTCTTTTGCTAAACTCGGTAAATGTAGGTATTAAAAGCAAAAAGCTACAGCCTAAAAGACTGTAGCTTAAGCTTAGGAATACGTATAAAACGTTAGATCTTGTATTTAAGTCCGAGACTCCATCGAACTCCAGCGTTATTGCCTGAATAAATGTACTCTTGTCCTGCGTATTCATGTACCATTCTTACACGCGGATTTAAAATGTTTTTGATAGATGCGGTCAATTGGAATTTCTTGCCCAGTGATTTAAACAGGGTCACATCTAAAGATGGACGTGGCATCTCATATACATCAGGTAAATCACCTTGACTCACTGAAGCAAGTCGCTTTCCAAACATATTGAAACTCACATTGGCAGAAAATGTATTTGAATCATTTTCAAAATTCAGAAATGAGTTAAAAATATATGGCGATTGACTGTACATTGGACGTGTTTCAGATGCGTTTTCGTCAATCTCTTTACGCACAGCGTACTCAAGGCTATCCACTTTTACTTGACTCTTAATTAATGAACCATTTAACCCCCATTTAATATTCTCCAAACGGTAAGAGATAAATGACAAGTTCTGCACAAACTCCAACTCAACTCCATATAAGGTTGCTTGACCTACATTTTTATAGGTAATCTCTGTATTGGCTGCTTTAGGGTTTTGCGTTTGTTCAATTGGGTTATCGAATGTTTTATAGAAGCCAGAAAGCGAGAAGCTTTTCCCTCTACTTGGATACAGCTCGTATCGCACATCGAAGTTCTGAATTAACGTTCGTTTCAACTCTGGATTACCGATCAAAACATAATCTCCTGTAAAGAAGAAAGATGGGAATGGAGCCAATTCTCTAAACGTTGGTCTTGCCAGTGTTTGAGAAAAACCAAAACGTAAGTTACCGATTCTCCTAGTGGTTGGATCATCTTTTTCCATCACCTTATCGATAAAGTTATAGGTAAAGTTTAAGGACGGTAGTAAATCTACATTATCTAAAACACCATCTTGCTCTGACTCTAATAAGGATTCAACCAATACGTTGGTTGTTTCTACTCGAAGTCCACCAGTAAAATTCCATTTCTTATTAATAATTGGCGTATTGATTTGAGCGAAACCAGCCATTACAGACTGTTGACCGTTGTAACTGTTTTTAGCATTACCTCTAGGGTGACCTTTTACATAGGTATAAGAATTAGGGCTTTCTGTTGGCCAAGATTCTACCGCCATGTTTTCTGGAGCGAAGTAGGCGTCAATATCGCCATTAAAATCTGTGACTTCATTATAATCAAACCTCGTTTCTCTAAACTCTCTATTTTTATACAAGTAAGAAAAGCCTGTTTTGAATTCTGACTTTTTATTGAATCGACGCTTTAGCGGAACAATTAAGTACGCTCTATTGTCCCAGTTCAATTCGTTCATTTGGCGATAGTAACGTGCTGGGGTATTGTAAGCCGCTTTGTTTATTGCGTAGGTTGTATCTCCGCTGTCAACCACGTAGTCGTAGGCGAAAAATCTCAAATCCGGTTCGTCTTGTTGCGAAAACGTTTGAGAAGAAACCCAAATTAGACGGATCGTTTTATCATCCTTACCCATAATTTGATGTTCTCCTTTTAACTGAACATTGGTCAATGTACGTTGCAAATATTGTAACGTTTGAGAATTAAAAATTCGGTCTTCCGAAAGCGGTCCGTCTTCAGCCCATTGGCCAGATAACAACCGAGTAATTTTCTCACCACTTTGATTACGCATAACGTTTAAGCCAATCTTATTGCTCGAGTTAATCTTATAATTGAAATTTCCAAACAGTCCGGTTACCACTCTGTCGTTTGATCTTGAGTCATGCAACGCAAATTGTGGATTTAAATCAGTAGAAGAAACAGCGTTAAATCTTCCAATTTCGCCATAATTATAAAAACTAAAACTTCTTCTATAACTGGCACCGAAAAGGTAGCCAAAAGGTCTGTTTTTAATCTTCTTTTGATCACCAAAACTTAATGAATAGCTTTGATTCACACCACCTGTTGTTGTTCTTACCGCATTATCAGTTCCAAAGCTTTTAGAAACAGCAGCTAACTTGCTGTTGTCTGCTCCTGGTGTGGGATTAACGTTAGGAACATCACCTTCAGCTGCCAAGGTAGGCATGGCTCTAAATCCATTGTCAAAACCCAAAAAGTCTGTTGAACTGCCGGTATATGTTATAAAGTTATTATTAAATAATGCCTGGGAATTACCTCCTACAGAAGCGCTAAAACTCAACGACATGGAATCTGGAAATTCTTTTGTCGCGATATTGATTAAACCACCTGAAAAATCTCCCGGCAATTCAGGCATGAAGGTTTTAAACACTTGTAGGTTACTTATGATGTTGCTTGGAAATAAATCCATCTGAACAGAGTTTCTATCAGGATCTAAACTTGGCACTTCACAAGAATTCAATACCGTCTTACTGTATCGATCGCCTAAACCTCTTACAGAAACATATCGTCCTCCTTCAACACTTACGCCTGTAACACGCTTCAAAGCGTCTCCAGCCGAAGTAGCTTGTTGTTTAGTCATTTGCTCTTTCCCGATAGCGCTCATCACAACTTTTTGCTTTGCCATCAGAGATAATATTTCGTCATCTCCTTCTGCCTTCCTTCTGCGCAAAGAAATATCCGCAGTACCTAGTGTACTGGCTTCGCCGTATCCCATTTTTGCATTGACAATGGTCACACTACCTTCTGAAACTTTAATGTTTGTAAAGGTTTTACTATTAAATGTTAAGTGTGTTATTTCAATCGTGTAGACGCCTGGTTCAATCTCAATGGTATATACACCATCTAAGTCGGTAATTGTTCCTGTTTCACTTCCAGCAACTTTAACAAAAGCTTCTAACACGGCTTCGCCGTCTTCTTGCTGTGTAACGGTGCCTCTAATGGTACCTGTTTGTCCGTAGCTTAGCAGTCCTAACAATACTAAGCTCAGCGTAAAAATTCCTTGTTTCATTATTAACGTATTCCTAATTGGTTAAAAAAAACGGGTAATTAAAATGCAACCCCAGAAAATCACTGGGATTGCATGATGTATTTTATATTTAGTTTTATGTTTCAAATTATTTGATAAGACCGTCTTTATCAGTCTTTGTCCAACCTTTTATCCAAGCATCTTTTCCTGGCTCAAAAGCACCTTTGTATGCAACGTTTTCTATGAATGCGTCTCCTGAAAGTCCTGTAGCAGTTACATCATTGGTCGGCACACCTTTTTCTAGTCCTGGATTACCAACCGTATTCCCAGATGAATTTGCAGTACCGTTTAAATTGACGTCATTAAGGTCTGTGTCTTCGCTTGCAGAAACAATGATTTTGTCAGCATCGTCGCCAGCAACCATGTAGAAGATATTGTCGACTACTTTTAAGTTACCTGCGTCAAATCTTTTCTTCGAATCTTCGCCATCACCAGGTAGGTCTTCGATATCTACCCCTTTATCCCAGTTGTAGAAAATTGAGTTGTGGTATTCTCCACCTGCATTATCTCTAAACGTAAGTGCTCTTTTACCGCCATTTCCAATGTACGTGCAATTGTAGAACATTGGTGTTGCGTAAGGTTGGGCATCTTCAGGATCCGTTCCTCCGTCATGCTCTCCACCTCTGTCGCCAGCAGCTGGATCTTGATTTACGAATACAAACTGTGCTCGTCCTCTCCATCCTTCGTCGTAATCAACGTTATCGTCTGCACAGTAAGAGATACACAGGTTACTTACATTAACTGTGCCTCCAAAAAATTCGATTCCATCATCGTTATTAGCAACAATCTCAATATGATGGACGCTAGTTCCTGAACCAACGCCACCTAAAGTCAAACCATTGATTTCATTACCTGCACCGATGTCTGTACCTCCATGACGGATTGAAATGTATGCCAGGCTTCCTGAATTGTCTGCATCGTTGTCACCTCCGTATAAACCACGGGTTTCGCTAGTAGGTATTCCCTCAATGGCCGATTCACCAGGAGAGCTGTTTAAGCTTGCATTTCCTAGTACAATTAATCCTCCCCACAAACCACGAGCAGTTGCTGGTATCTGACCACCATCTGTTTCGCTTGTCATGATAATCGGTTCCGTTGAAGTTCCTTCGGCCATAATTTTAGCACCTCTTGAAACGATTAACGCAGATGCATTATCGCCCTGACCAGACTTCCCTTTTATCAAGGTTCCTGGCTCAACTGTTAGTGTTTGACCTGAATTGACGAAAACCAATCCATTCAACACCCAAGTTTTGTCTTTTGTAAAAGTGATGGTTCCGACACCCTCACCTCGATCTGTTACCGTCGAAATAGTTTCGATTACATTACCGTCCCCATCTTTAACTGTTGATTCTTCATACATAGTTGTTTTATCTTCTGGTTGTGAAGGTGTTTCGTCTCCTCCACATGAAGACAACATAGCAGCGCATACAAACATCATGGTACATGCTAAAACGCTTAACTTAGATTTGTTCATTTTTAATTCTTTCTTGTTTTGTTGGTACAAACGTCACATGGTTATGTTATGTGAATGTTACCATGAAGTGAAAGAATCGTGAAAGTGTTTGGAGATAGAAACACCTTATCCACAAAAGAAATGTATGATGCTGAATATAAGCGATTTACGGAATTAGTTGACTTAATACAAATAAGGATACAATGAACCCTAAAATCGCTAACCAGGTTAGATTTTGAACCGAGTTTGACTTTCGTTGAAAGATTCGCTTCAACCAAACATAAAATATGGCTAAACTCGACACCAATAAAATCCAACTAGAATAGGCAAATAATAATACAAGGATGGCTAAAAGAAGTATATGAAGACCAATAATCCATTTAACCGCAACGCGCTGATTTAGCTTTTCTGGTTTTAGCCACAAGGCAAGCGTCAGTACAGAACCAGAGATTAATAGAAGTAACATCGCAAGCAATCCAACTTCGTCCCCTTCAGGCGGTTCAGCCATAAGTTCGATACATATAGGACCTAAAAACCAAAGCGTAAACACGACATATGTGGTAGACAAGATTTTACGGAGTATGTTCTTTGATATCACAGAACGAAGGTATTTATTATCTAACTTAAAAATGACGTCGGTCTATTCACATCGTTGTATTGCCAGCTATATTCGTAGAAAAAAAATATGAAAATCTGGATATATGTTTTGTTGTTCGGTTCGCTTGGTATGATTTCATGTACAGCAGATAATGAACCAGATGTTGAGGAACCAGCCAAAGAAGTTATAGACACCGATACGGCATTCACCAAAACAATCACCTTCGATTCGGAAGACGGGTTAGAAATGACCGTCGATCAATACCATGTTAAGTTAGATAAACCCGTAATTATCTTGTGTCACCAAGCCGGATGGAGTAGAGGAGAATACCAAGAAATTGCTGTGACGTTAAATGAGCTAGGGTATAACTGTATTGCATTAGATCAAAGATCCGGCAATGCCGTGAATGGCGTTACAAATCAAACAGCTGCAAATGCCAAAGCCGAAGGAAAAGGCCAGACCTTTTTGGATGCAGAGCAAGATATTCGGGCAGCGATTACGAAGTTTAGTGAAGCGTATAAGCAAAACGTAATTTTATGGGGAAGTTCCTATTCCTCTTCGTTGGTGTTAAAAATTGCTGCAGTAAACGACAAAGTGGACAAGGTGTTTTCATTTAGCCCGGGTGAATACTTACCAGGTGTAAGCATGGCCAATACGGTGAAACAACTAGACAAGCCTTCGTTTTTAACTTCGTCAAGAAGTGAAGCCGGACAAACCAAAGCGATATTTGACAACATTAAAAGCACGCATAAGTTGCATTTTGTACCAAAAGGTGCGGGTCGACATGGATCAAGCGCACTTTGGTCGACAGAAGCAGACAATGCAGAGTATTGGATAGCGGTCAAAGCGTTTTTAGCTGATTAGGCGGGCAAACAAGATCTTAGTTGATAGTTGAGAGCTGATAATTGAGAGTTGAAAATTTATTATTTTTTGACTCAGGACTGATTGACTCAGGACGCAGGACTAAAATTCACTCATTCACTCATTCCTCATTAAATTCAATCCTTCAAGCATTCAATCCTTCAAGCAAAGCAACTAAAAATTAGATTGGGCGAGAATTGAGAGTTAAAATTTGAAAATTGATTAATTTTTGACCCAGGACTAATTGACTAAGGACGCAGGACTAGAATTCTATTCTCCAGTCATTCAATCCTTCAATCATTCAATCCTTAAAGCAAAGCAACTAAAAATTAGATTGGGCGAGAATTGAGAGTTAAAAATTGAAAATGTGGGGACTCTCTGTTAGCCGATTTATCCTATGGCCGTCATTCAGAGTAAACGACGATAGGAGTGCGAGAAGAATCTCTTTAGTTGAGAGTTGATAGCTGATAATTGAGAGTTGAAAATTGATTATTTTTTGACTCAGGACTGATTGACTCAGGACGCAGGACTAGAATTCAATCATTCGAATAGAGGCACTAGGAACTAGGTTGAAAAAGAATATAGAGCATAGAAAAGAGACATTGATATTGTCATTCACTCATTCACTCATTCCTCATTAAATTCAGACATTCAATCATTCAATCCTTCAATCCTTCAAGCAAAGCAACTAAAAATTAGATTGGGCGAGAATTGATAGTTAAAATTTGAAAATTGATTAATTTATGACCCAGGACTGATTGACTCAGGACGCAGGACTAGAATTCTGTTCTTCAGTCATTCACTCATTCACTCATTCCTCATTAAATTCAGACATTCAATCATTCAATCCTTCAATCCTTCAATCCTTCCGACATTGAGACATTCAGACATTCAGACCTTCAGACCTTCAACCCCTACTCTACCCAACTCTTCCAATAGTCTTTATCCTCCATGGCCATGGCTTCTTCAGTAATGTTTAAAGGATAAAAAGGATCAATCATCACGGCCAATTCTTTGGTTTCTTTTTGACCGATGCTCTTTTCTACCGTTCCAGGATGTGGGCCGTGCGGGATACCTTTTGGATGTAACGTAATCATACCGCGTACTACATGTTTGCGACTCATAAAGTCACCGTCTACATAATACAAAATTTCATCACTGTCGACATTACTGTGGTTGTAGGGCGCAGGTATTGCGTCAGGGTGATAATCGAATAATCTTGGTACAAATGAGCAAATCACGAAGTTGTGTCCTTCAAACGTTTGGTGAACCGGAGGTGGCTGATGTACGCGACCTGTTATCGGTTCGAAGTTGTCTATATTAAATGCATACGGATACACATATCCATCCCAACCTACCGCATCAAAAGGATGTGTGGCGAACGTATATGGGAAGATATAACCCGACTTCTTCGTCATCACCTTAAACGACCCTTTCTCATCATGAGTTTCAAGGTTTTTAGGCAATCTAATGTCTCGCTCACAATAAGGGCTATGCTCTAAGAATTGTCCAAACTTGTTTACATACCTTTTAGGTGGATAAACAGGGGTAAAACTCTCGGTGATAAAAAGTCTGTTGTTTGAATCGTCAAACATCAGTTGGTATATCGTTCCACGAGGAATGACAAGATAATCGCCATATCCAAATTTTATTTGACCGTAAATCGTCTTTAATGTTCCACTGCCTTCGTGAACAAAAATTACTTCATCAGAATCCGTATTTTTAAAATAATAATCCGTCATGCTTGCAGTTGGCGCTGCAGAGGTGACCAACAAATCACGATTACCCATAAGCACAACACGACTCTCAACATAGTCTGCCGTTGGTTTCGTATTGAAGGTTAAAAAACTTCTATGTCGCAAATTATTTTCTACGACATACTTCGGCCGTTTGTCAATTGGGTCCTCGATGTCTTTCACCAACGTTGGCGGATGACAGTGATATACCAAAGACAGTATGTTTGAGAATCCCTCAGTACTGATGAGTTCTTCTGCATAGAGCGAACCATCAGGTTTGCGATATTGTGTATGTCTCTTTTGAGGTATCTCTCCTAAACGGTGGTAAAAAGGCATGATGTTTCTGTTCTTTAGTCGCCAAAATTATCGAAATTCGACCCATAATAAAAATGGCAAAATTCAACTCTATTCTAATTGTATTTCTGTTCTCAGCAATGAACCTGAGCTCATGTCAAAATTGGTTTGGATCGGCATCAGATGATCCATTGTTCCAAGACACTACACAATCGTTGGCAGTTCAAGAATGGTCAAAACGTATTAATAAGTATCCCGACAATGACGATTACCGCTACCAACGCGGGATGGAACTGGTAAAAGATAAAAAGTTCAAATTGGCTTTACAGGATCTAAACAAAGCCATTGAAATGAAGCCTTCAAATGCGGATTATGTGGTTAGTCGGGCCGAAACGCATATGGCATTAAATGAAACCAAGTTGGCTTTGGAAGACTACAAGCACGCCGTAGAAGTTGACCCCACTAACGAAGACGCCCTGCTGAAACTAGGTCAGTTTTATCTTTTTGTACGACAGTTCGAAAACGGATTAAACGTATTAAAGAAACTTGAAAAAGTAAACCCGTCGAATACCGAAGGCCATTTTTATCAAGGTATGCTGCATAAAGAAAGTGGCGATACTACAACAGCCATAACTTCTTTTCAGCGTGCCACCCAATTGGACCTATTTCACTACAATTCCTTGTTTCAACTTGGTCAATTGTACGCCGACCAAAACGACACCATTGCCATCACTTATTTCAGAAATGCCTTATTAGCGGATGAATTTAGCGATGAAGCACATTATGCCATAGGCCTAATCTTTCAAAAAATGGGACGCAAAGACAGTGCGATTATTCACTACCAAAAAACCATCGACATCAATGCACAGCATTATTATGCCTACTACAATACAGGCTACGTCATGTTGGAACAAAATAATTATGACCGCGCTATAGAACATTTTCGCATTGCGGTTAAATTTGCACCTGAATTTGCCAAAGGACATTATATGTTGGGGCTAAGCCATGAAAGTAAATCACTTTTTGATATGGCGAGAGAGCATTATAACAGATGTTTACAAGTAGACCCCAATTTTGACAAAGCAAAACAAGCATTAATTAGAATACAATAAACAAACACGCATTCACCATTTGTAAGGACTGAAGGCATAAATTATAGTACATTGAACAACATAATTATTACGCTTCCCGATGGCAGCACTCGGGAATTTCCGCAGGGATCTACTGCGATGGATGTTGCACTAAGCATCAGTGAAGGATTAGCAAGAAACGTATTAGCAGCTAAAGTAAACGGAGAGGTTTGGGATGCAACACGCCCAATCAATGAGTCCGTGTCTTTACAATTACTAACGTGGAAAGACGAAGAAGGAAAATCAACCTTTTGGCACAGTTCTGCGCACTTGTTAGCTGAAGCTATGGAAGCCCTTTACCCGGGCATCAAACTTGGGATTGGACCTCCAATCGACAATGGTTTTTATTACGACATTGATTTTGGTGACCACCAATTTTCTTCTTCAGAATTCCCTAAGGTGGAAGCTAAGATGCTAGAATTGGCGAGAGAGAACAACGAATACAAACGTATTGACATTTCTAAGGCTGATGCCATTGCATATTTCAAAGAAAAAGAAGATCCATATAAACTGGACTTGTTAGATAGATTGGAAGACGGTTCGATTACCTTCTATGAGCAAGGTGGTTTTACGGATTTATGTAAAGGACCACACATTCCTAGCACAGGCAAAATCAAAGCTGTAAAGCTTATGCTTGTAGCCGGGGCTTATTGGTTAGGTGATGTCGACAGCAAGCAATTAACACGTGTATACGCCGTGTCGTTTCCTAAACAGAAGGAGCTTAAAGAGCACTTACATATTTTAGAAGAAGCCAAAAAGCGTGACCACAAGAAGCTGGGTAAAGAAATGGAGCTTTTCACTTTCAGCGAGAAAGTTGGTGCAGGTTTGCCTATTTGGTTACCAAAAGGGACGGCAGTCAGAGAACGTCTTGAAAAATTTATGCGTCAAGCGCAAATTGAACGTGGTTATCTACCCGTTGTTACACCACACATTGGCAAAAAAGAGCTGTATGTAGCCAGTGGTCACTACGAGAAATATGGTGAGGATTCATTCCAGCCGATAAAAACACCTAATGAAGATGAGGAGTTTTTGTTGAAACCAATGAACTGTCCGCATCACTGTGAGATATTTAATTTCAAGCCGCATTCGTACAAGGAATTGCCAATGCGTATTGCTGAATTTGGAACAGTGTATCGTTATGAGCAATCAGGAGAGTTAAACGGTTTAGCACGTGTTCGTGGTTTTACACAAGACGATGCTCATATATTCTGTACGCAGGATCAAATCAAATCTGAGTTTGTTGCGGTAATTGACTTGGTGATGTATGTTTTCAAGAAACTAGGGTTTGACAGCTTCACTGCTCAAATCTCCTTAAGAGATAAAGAAGACCGATCTAAGTACATCGGATCAGACGAAAACTGGGAGAAAGCCGAGGCCGCCATAATTGAAGCAACACAAGAACGTGATTTAGAAACTGTTACTGAATATGGTGAGGCAGCCTTCTATGGTCCAAAACTAGATTTCATGGTGAAAGATGCCATTGGTAGAAAATGGCAATTGGGTACTATCCAAGTAGATTATAACTTACCTGAACGATTTGAATTGGAATATGTCGGAGCCGACAACCAAAAGCATCGACCAGTAATGATTCACCGTGCACCTTTTGGTTCACTCGAGCGATTCATCGGTATTTTGATTGAACATTGCGCAGGAGATTTTCCTTTATGGCTAAGTCCTGAACAAATTTCTATTTTGCCTATTAGCGAGAAATATAACGATTACTGTCAAAAAGTTTTAAAGTATCTGAATAATCACGATATTCGCGGCTTTGTTGACGATAGGAACGAAAAAATAGGAAAGAAGATAAGGGATTCGGAGATTCAAAAGATACCTTTTATGTTAATTATCGGTGAGCAAGAAGCTGAAAATGAGTCAGTTTCGGTTCGAAAACATAAAGAAGGAGATCTTGGATCAATGAGTCAAGAAGCGTTTGTAACATATTTTAACAAAACATTAGTCGATTAGAATTTTTTGAAAAGAGTTAAAGCAAAAGGGCCAAGAAAAAGGAAAGAAGCCCTCCACCGAATAAATAGACACATTAGAGTAGACCCTATTCGTCTTGTAGGTGATGGAGAACCACAAATTGTACCACTGTCTGAAGCATTAAAAATGGCAGTTGACGCCGAGCTAGATTTGGTAGAAATATCTCCAAACGCAAAACCTCCAGTTTGTAAAATTCTAGACTATAATAAGTTCTTATACGAGCAGAAGAAGAAGCAGAAAGAACTTAAATCAAAACAACAAAAAGTTGTTGTTAAAGAAATCAGGTTTGGCCCTAACACGGACGATCATGATGTTGAGTTTAAACGCAAACACGCAGAAAAGTTTCTGCAAGAAGGAAATAAAGTACGTGCGTACGTTTTCTTTAGAGGACGAACAATTGTACACAAAGAGCGGGGGGAACTTCTATTATTACAATTTGCAGAGAAGTTGCAAGATGTGGCTAAGCTTGAGCAGATGCCAAAAATGGAAGGAAAGAAGATGATTATAATGTTAGCACCTAAAAAATAGAATAAAGAGATGCCTAAGATGAAAACAAATTCCAGTGCCAAGAAGCGATTTAAGCTTACAGGTTCTGGTAAAATTAAGAGAAACAAGGCTTACAAGCGTCACATTTTGACCAAAAAGACTACGAAGCAAAAGCGTAACCTTACGTACAGTGGTTTGGTGGACAAAACTGATGAAAGTAACGTAAAGTTTTTATTAAGAATCGGAAAGTAAATAGTGTTTAACCTGGCCAGGCTTAAGAATCTTCATAGGGTCGCCTCGGTCACAAATTATAAAATATGCCACGTTCAGTAAATGTAGTTGCGGCAAGACGCCGTCGAAAAAAAATGATGAAACATGCCAAAGGTTATTTTGGCAGAAGAAAAAACGTTTGGACAGTAGCGAAAAATGCTATTGAAAAAGGTTGGGGTTACGCTTACCGAGACAGAAAAGCGAAAAAGAGAACTTTTAGAGGTTTATGGATTCAGCGTATTAATGCTGGTGCTAGATTGAATGGAATGAGTTATTCTAGATTCATGGGAGCAGCAGGATCTAAGAACATTGAATTGAACCGTAAGGTATTAGCAGATTTAGCAATGAATCATCCTGAAACTTTTGCTCAAGTTGTTAAAGCCGTTAAATAAGAAATTAAATCATTTAATTTGTCCCGTGTTGTTTTTACAGCACGGGATTTTTTTTGCCTATGCGTTACTTAATACTTCTCTTTTGCCTGGGGTTAAACTTTGTTGTATTCGCCCAACAGATACAGGTGGCTTATGTCATTCACAACTTCAATCAACCAGGAATAACGATATCAGCGCCACAAATCTGGACGCAGAAAATCAAAGAGAAAGACAAGAAAAAGGGAATCAAGCAAATTGGAAAGTCTAACATCCTTCTGCCACAATTCACATACTACAACCACGTTAGGAAGGAAAACAATTTTACACTGGGTTGTGAATTGGTTCGTCAAAGAATTAGAATGAAACCCGCCAACTGGACGTTTGAAACTGGAATAGGATTACATTATGTACGAAGCTTCAATGCTGGTAAAACCTTTAAAGTACAGGACGGAGAAGTAAAACGTGTGCGATTTGCTGGTCAAAACTATTTTGCCCCTTCCCTATCCTACAGTATTGGCCGTGATTTTTTAAAGAAAAGGACAAATCCACTTTCAGTGTATGTCAAACCGCAGACCTTTTTCCTTATGCCATACAACAACGCGGTAGTTCCTAGCGTAAACATTCAAATTGGATGTATCCTTCACCTCAACAAGAAATCCAATGCGTAATATTCTATATATCATACTAGCGGCTTTATGCCTTGTGTCTTGTGGAGATGTTGATTTAAAACAAGGCGATGTGTTATACCTGCGAAGCAAAGGCGCCGACATGCCAGCTTATGTATACGGCAATATGTCGTCCAAAACTTTCATGATACTGCTTCATGGTGGCCCGGGCGGCAATGGGCTTGAATACCGCGGTGGCAGATACGTTGAAGACCTCGAAAAAGAAATCGCAGTGGTATACTGGGATCAACGCGGTCAAGGAAACTCGCGTGGTAACTCACACAAAGAAACACTTGACATGGACTTGTTGCTCGACGATTTAGACCAACTTGTGGTGCTACTAAAAAACCAATATGGTAATGACATTAACCTTTTCCTTTACGGTCATAGTTGGGGTGGCACGTATGGCACCAAGTACTTAATGTCTGAAGCTAGACAAGCGCAGTTCAACGGGTGGATAGAATCTAACGGTGCACACGACATTCCAAGACTCAACGTTGAAGCAATTAAAATGTTCCTAACGATTGGCCAAGATGAAATCGATAAAGGAAATAATGTAACTGACTGGCAAGAGATTGTTGACTTTGCAAAAGGTGTTGATACCACAAACATTACTGAAGACGAAGGAGGTCAAATCAACCAACATGGCCACAAAGCCGGGGAACTTATCGGCGAGTTGAAAACAGCTGGTGAAGATGAGTTTAGAATGCCGTTTCGGAATCCTTCTGATATGATTTCCAGCAGCATAGCGGGGAATCGGACGTCCAATGTGTTGATGCAGAATGGGATTGAAGATATTGCCTTGACAGACAGTTTGTATAAAATCAAATTACCAACCTTGTTGCTTTGGGGTAAATACGATTTTGTTGTCCCGCCACAACTAGGATACGACGCCGAAGCATTAATTGGTACGACAGACAAGGAACTTGTGATGTACGAATTTTCAGACCATAGTCCAATGAACGGTGAAGGAGAAGCCTACGCCGCAGATATTCTTAAGTTTATCAAGAACCACCTGAAGTAAGGGCCGTCTTTGATTTGAACAATACATTGAATATAACCCCCGATACAACCATCAACATACCAACGATAGTGAGAACAGAATACGTCTCGCTGAACAAGAAGTAACCAACAGCCAACGCGTAAATTACCCCGAGGTTGGAGACAGCTGCCACTTTATTGGCCATTTCTGACTGATATGCACGCGTAAGAAAATATTGCGCAATTTGGGTCAACACCCCTATTAAGACCAGCAATCCCAACTCATTTAAGTTAGGCGTCACCCAACCTGGACCTAATAAGGTATAAGCCAAGGTTATTGGGAAGGCAACCATAGGAAAGTACAAAATGATGACGTGGCTGTCTTCACTAAATTTCAATCGGCGGATACAGTTATATGCGCCTCCACTTAATAACGCCGCGCCAATTCCGGCTATAACGTCTACCCAGTCCAACCGCTCATCAAATCCCTTCATCATGATAATTCCTGCAAAACTGACAATGAAAAAAAAGAATTGATTTAGCTTCAATCGCTCTTTGAGGAAAAAGTGTGCAATTAACGCCGTAAATATGGGAGACAAATAATGGATGACCATAGCAGAAGCCAACGGCAGTACTTGTATGGTATAGAAAAACAACATCAATGCTGTTGTTCCAAAAAGACCCCTGAGTAACAAAACGCGTTTGTTGTTTCCAAAATATGGGATTCGTTTTCGTCTGACAAAATATGCAGACAAAACAAGCGATACCATGGCCCTAAAAAATACAATCTCAGCCGAGGGAATACCGGGTAACAGCTTTACCGCAACATTCATCATGGCGAATGTCAACCCCGCCCATATCATCATTCGGATGCCGTAGGTCATTTATTCTCTTCTATGTATTTTGAACTCTTAGCCAAAGCTGACCCAATGACTTGATGCATATCATAATACTTGTATTCACCTAACCTACCACCAAACATTACTTTATTGTCGTTTTCACTCAACGCCTTGTATCGCAGGTACAGCGCTTTGTTTTCATTGTCATTTATTGGATAATAAGGCTCTTTACCTCTGTTCCAATCTACTGGATACTCTTTCGTCAAAACGGTATGCGGTGTATTCACTTTATCGAAGTGTTTGTGTTCAATGATTCTTGTGAATGGCACATCTGCGTCTGTATAATTGACTACGGCCCTTTGTTGCACATATTCCATCGGTCTTACTTCAGATTGAAAATCCAAACTTCTATAAGCTAATGCGCCAAAACGATAGTCATAAAAAGCGTCTATTGGACCAGTAAATACGGTCTTAGTGGCCAACTGACTCAATTCTTCTCTTTGCTCGAAGTAGTCAACGCCAAGCCTAACCTCAATACCTTGAAGCATTCGTTCAATCATTTTGGTATATCCTCCAATTGGAATGCCTTGATACGCATCGTTAAAATAATTGTTGTTTCTCTCGGTGCGAATTGGGATTCTTTTCAAAATTGAACTTGGCAACTCTTTCGCTGGTCGTCCCCATTGTTTTTCCGTATATCCGTTCACAAAGGTTTTGTAAAGGTCTTCTCCAATTTGGCTTAGAGCCCAGGACTCAAAGTCGTTGTTAGCAGATTTAACCCGGACAGACTCCAAATGTTTGATTGCTTCTTCAGGAGAAGAGATGCCGTACAATTGTTCGAATGTTTTGAGGTTAATTGGGAACGACAGAAGTTGGTTTTTGTAGTTGACTTGTACCTTATGCCGATAGTCGTTAAAAGTAGCAAAGCGATTGACGTAGTCCCATATTACTTTGTCGTTGGTATGAAATATGTGAGCACCATATTGGTGCACTTGAATTCCTTCAACTTCTTTGGTAAAGGTGTTACCAGCGATGTGATTCCTTTTGTCGATTACCAAACAAGTATAACCAGCGTCTGTAACCTGTCGGGCAAACACAGCACCAAACAACCCGGCACCAACGATTAAAAAGTCATATGTCTGCTTTTCCGACATTGCCGCAAATGTAATCTCTGATTTGCACAAAGTGCATTCACAAAGCCTTTGATAAGAAGGAAAATTTGGCAAAAAAAAGCCCCCACTTGCGATGGAGGCTTTTGTTATCGTTTTAAAATATGTTACGCGTCGAGTAAAGCATTCGTTGCTTTCACACCTTCTGCACTTTCGGCAAGTTTTGCTTTTTCAGCATCAGAAAGAGAAACCTCAACGATTTCTTCAATACCATTTGATCCTAGAATACAAGGTACTCCTATTGATAATCCTGATAATCCATATTCTCCTTCTAATAAGGCAGAGCAAGGGAACATTTTCTTAGAATCAAGCGCAATCGCTTTAACCAATTCAGAAACAGCTGCACCTGGCGCATACCATGCACTTGTACCTAATAAACCTGTAAGCGTAGCGCCTCCAACCTTAGTAGCTTCTACAACTTCACTCATGCGGTCTGCATCAATAAACTCAGAAACATTTACACTGTTTCGTGTTGCTTTTTCTATTAATGGCACCATGCCTTTATCGCTGTGACCACCAATTACCATGCCGTCAACATCAGAAGTAGGGCAAGATAAAGCTTCTGCCAATCTGTATTTGAAACGTGCGCTATCCAATGCACCACCCATTCCAATAATTCTATTCTTAGGGATGTTCGTTGATTGGTGAACAAGGTAAGTCATCGTATCCATTGGATTACTTACCACAATAATGATAGCGTTAGGCGAATGCGCTAATAAGCTAGCAACCACAGACTTGACAATACCTGCGTTTATCCCCAATAATTCTTCACGCGTCATTCCTGGCTTTCGTGCAATTCCACTGGTAATTACAGCAACATCGCTGTCGGCGGTTTTAGAATAATCATTTGTTACACCCGAGATTTGTGTGTCAAACCCATTAAGAGATGAAGTTTGCATTAAATCCATGGCTTTACCTTCAGCAAAACCTTCTTTGATTTCGACCAAAACTACCTCTGAAGCGAAGTCTTTAATGGCGATATACTCTGCACAACTTGCGCCCACCGCACCTGCACCTACAACCGTTACTTTCATTATATATTTATTTATAGAATTTGCCGCAAAAATACGCAGTTAATGCAGCATTATGCGGTCATTCAGAATGATTTTTTTACAACTCCATTTCAGGAATATCACCTTCAACGACAAGTCGACCTTCGGTTGCTTCCCGAACCATATCAACCGTAACACCTGGTGCTAATTCTTTCAGCTCAAAACCACGTTCAGTCACATCTAAAACACAAAGGTTGGTTACCACCTTCTTTACACAATTTAAGCCTGTGATAGGAAGCGTGCACTCCTTTAGCAATTTGCTTTCACCACCTTTATTGGTGTGCATCATGGCCACTATGATATTTTTAGCAGAAGCAACTAAATCGATAGCTCCACCCATTCCCTTCACCATTTTGCCCGGTATTTTCCAGTTGGATATGTCGCCTTTATCATTTACTTCCATGGCTCCTAAAACAGTAAGGTCTACCCTCCCACTGCGAATCATAGCGAAGCTAGTTGCAGAATCAAAAAACGCCGAACCAGGAAGTGTGGTTACCGTTTGTTTACCAGCATTTATCAAATCTGCATCCACCTTTTCTTCAGTTGGGAAAGGCCCCATACCGAGCAAGCCATTTTCAGACTGTAAGGTCACATGTATACCGTCTGGAATATAGTTTGCAACCAAAGTTGGAACACCTATCCCAAGATTTACGTAATAACCATCTTTTAATTCTTTGGCAATTCGTTTTGCAATGAGTTCTTTTGTAAGCATCGGTGAGTGAATAAAAATTGTGGTCTACGAATGTAGAAACTATTGCTTTAAATTCACACCGACTGCAGTAACAATTAAGAAAGAAGATGTTAAATCGGGTAATACGTAAAGTTCGTAAACTGAAGGACAAGATTGACGTTCTAAAGTACCTTTCGATTGACAAAAACGCTTCATTATCGGTTCACCCAGAAGTTCTACTCATCGTGGCGAGATACAGCGAAAACGTAGATTGGTGTTCAACTCTAGACATACCTTATGTCATCTTTAACAAAGGAACAGATGATTTAAGTACCGATTTAACTTCAGTTAAGTTGCGCAATGTTGGACGAGAAGGCCACACCATTCTTCATTTCATTATCTCCCACTACCACGAATTGCCAGAACGAATCATCTTCACCCAAGGAGACCCATTTCCACATGCGCCTGACTTTGTTGAAAGCGTTGGCAAATTCAAGAATCACTTGCCTGTTCAACCCCTATCACTAAAGTATTTGTCCGCCAAGAATCCTAAATTAAAAGGTAGAAAAGAATTTGAGGTTGGGATCCCAAATGAACAGGTTTTGCAACAACATACAATACAGCACGCAGGTGTTCCATATTATGTTGAAGAACTTGATGGCCAATTTAATGTGGTAAAACCATATGAATATTCTGACCCTGGAATTCAATGCCTTCACTTCATTCAAGAAAATGGTCTAGAAAGCTTTTCAAAGCTGTGCCATCAATTCGAAATCAATGAACCAGAAATCTTTTACTTCAGCTACGCTGGGATTTTTTCTGTAGACAAAAATCAAGTCTTGCGCAATTCCCTAGAGACGTATAAAAAACTCATGAGGTTTCTATTAAACGATCCCGAGCATGGTTTTTTGTTGGAAAGAATGTGGTTGACCATATTTGGGTATCAACCGAAAGAATAATACAGCTTAGCTACTTCGAACCGTACGCTGTTCTATGCGTTTCTCATAATCAGTACCTTTAAAAATAGCGTTAACGAATATTCCTGGTACATGAATAAAATTAGGATCTAACTCACCTGGTTCAACCAGTTCTTCAACCTCAACGATGGTGTACTTACCCGCCATGGCCATCATTGGATTAAAATTACGTGCTGTTGCTTTAAAAATGATGTTTCCATCCGTGTCGCCCTTCCATGCTTTAACGATAGCAAAATCAGCATCAAAAGCATGTTCCAGCAAATACGTCTTTCCGCCAAATTCACGCGTTTCTTTTCCCTCAGCAACTTCAGTCCCTACACCTGCTGGTGTATAAAATGCTGGCACTCCAGAGCCTGCTGCTCTGCATCTCTCAGCCAAGGTGCCTTGTGGAATAAGTTCAACTTCTAGCTCACCAGAAAGCAGTTGTCTTTCAAACTCTGCGTTCTCACCAACATATGAACTAATCATTTTTTTCACTTGCTTTTGTTGCAACATTAAACCGATGCCAAAGTCATCAACCCCGGCGTTGTTGCTAATACAAGTGAGCCCGTTCACCCCTTTTCTAACCAATGCTCCAATACAGTTTTCAGGAATACCACATAATCCAAAACCTCCTAACATCAGCGTGGCGTTATCTTCAATATTTTGAACTGCGATATCTGCGTTTGCAACAACTTTTTCCATTTGGGTGACCTTTGAGGCAAAAATACTAAAGATATTGTCCAAGAAATGGACAATATTTCTCTATTCCCAAATTCAATCATATTTCTATAATATTAGACAAAATGTAGCGAGCTGAGTGTAGCTTAACCTCTTGTCTTTCGTATATTTGGTAGGTTAACTACATTTTTGAAAGATGAAGCAATTCTCCTTACTTATAACCTTTGTTATTTGTTCTTTTTATTCATTTAGCCAGACCTATGGAAACGAATGGATTAAAGATGGACAGTCATACTACAAATTTAAAATTGGATCTGATGGCCTTTATCGCATTGATTACAACACGTTAAACAACGTTGGAGTTCCAGTTGCTTCTATCGACCCTCGAAACATCGACATTTATTTGAACGGGTCAGAAGTGAAAATATTTGTTTCAGGTGAACTGGACGGCAAATTTGATGCATCGGATTTCATAGAGTTTGTAGGGAAGAAGAATGACGGAAGCTTAGATCGTGCTTTATACAGCAATCCATCTGAACACACCAACCCATACGAAAGCTTATATGCTGATTCCTCAGTTTACTTTTTAACATGGGATGCGACTACATCTGATAATCACATCGAATCCTATAACGATCCGAACTTTGTTGGCAAAAATAAAGACGATTATTTCTTTCATACCGTCATAACTAGTTACAAAAATGACTATTTCGAGGGCATTCCAAGCAACAACAACTTGGAACAACAATACAGTGAATACGTTCTTGGAGAGGGATTTACAGGAGGTAGAGACAATACTTTTAGAGCGTATGATGTTAACACGCCTGGAGTATACCTTGGCGGCCCAAATGGAGCACTTGAAGTATTGGCCATAAGCAGAAATAATCCCGCTGAATCGCACAACGGTTTTAACCATAGTTTTGGTGTGGCCATTAAAGATCCAAACGATTTGCTCAAGGCTAGCGAACACAATGGATATGCTGCAATAAAATTTGAATTCGCGGACATCACATTTGCCACCAGCAAAATGTCCGATGTCACGCGTTTCTTTATGGGAGAAACCGATGTAACTAACCGACCACTATCCTACCATACTATACCCTATTTCAAAGTGAGGTATCCAATGCAATTTGACCTTAACAATGCATCATCGCTTGCGTTTATCTCACCCTCTAGTAACTCATATTTTGAATTTGCGAATTATGCATCTAGCAAATCAGCACCAATAATCTATGACCTCACGAATGACAATAGAATTAGTGGAGACCTGAAGTCGAATACCTTACGTTTTAACACAAAAGGTGGTTCAAATCAAGATTTGCACATATTTGACGCTACAGACGTTATATCGATTTCGT
>Ga0209630_10000956_pt1 | contig 32409 bp, 27 predicted proteins | sample COG_01_FD_184745 | JGI IMG/M metagenome (GOLD analysis project Ga0209630, IMG submission 184745) | Pelagic Microbial community sample from North Sea - COGITO 998_met_01 (SPAdes) (version 2) | ecosystem: Environmental > Aquatic > Marine > Neritic zone/Coastal water | place: Helgoland, sampling... | reverse complement strand
ATCTCAACAGCATTAAAAACTTTTAGTGATTCAATTGAAAAATAGCAGATCTGTTCAAAGCATCTTCTCAGATCTAAAGAAGCTATCTAAGGATGAGACTGCAAAAAGAAAATTATCTTTTAAATTCAAATCAGAATTTTTAAATTATCAGCCCTATTTAAAGAATTTTTCGTCTCAGCACTATAAAATATTTGATGAGCTAGCACTTAAATTAGATGTACAAGGCTCCATAGATGATCTTTTCGCCGGGAAAGTTGTCAATAAGACAGAAAATAAGCCAGCTTTACATCATCAATATCGCATTAATCAACAACTTCAAGAGTTTAATTTTAAAAAAATTACAGAACCTTTTATCAAAAAGATTAAAAAAAATGGCTTTAAAAATATTATTACTTTCGGTATAGGTGGTTCGTATGAAGGCCCAAAATTGATTCAAGAATACACAAAGCATCAAGCATCAAAACTTAATTATTATTTTATATCTGGACCTGACAGAGATGAATTTAACTCAATATTAAAGCCTCTAAGTGGACAAAAGAATTTATATATTTTTTCATCTAAATCACTTTCAACAGATGAAACTTTGTTATGTTTAAAATGGTTGGGCAAAGAAAGAAACTCGACTAATTCATTGGTAATTACAGCAAATTCAAAAAAAGCTAAAACCTTGGACTTTCCAGAAGATTGCATTGTTCCATTTCCAGAAACAGTTGGAGGTAGGTACTCCATATGGTCACCAATTTCTCTCAGCGCTGCTTTAGAGAATAATTTTTCTTTATTTTTAAAGGGAGGCTTTTCAGCAGATAAAATGATGATGGGGACTGCAAAAGAAGATCGTAAATATCAAAAATTTATTAAAACTTTAGTATTTTCAGATTTATGGTTTAGCAATTTTAGAAATAAAAAAAATAGAGTTGTGCTTTCCTATAATTGGAAATTGCGATCACTGGCTAATTATATTCAGCAACTGGAGATGGAATCACTTGGGAAGCAGCCACATTCTAGTTCTATTTTTAAAGAAACAGGCCAGTCGATATTTGGAGGCTTTGGCTCTACTGCTCAGCATTCCTACTTTCAATTATTGCATCAGGGTACAGCAGAATTTTGTACAGATATTATTTATTCAGATTCAAGCAAAAGTCCATTATCATCTGCTCAAGCAAAAGGGCAGGCATCATTGTTATCGTCTCATTTTCAGGGGTCTAAAAATTTACTTGAAAAAACAAATAGTAACTCTCCTATTAATCTTTTTCATTTAAATAAGCTTTCTCTTGAGGGGCTTGGTTTTTTGCTTGCAACTTGGGAGCATAGAGTTTTTATAACTGCATGCATGCTTCAAATTAATCCATTTGACCAATATGGAGTGGCTGCAGGAAAACTTATCGCAAAGAAATTTCTTAGTTAATGACATTGGATTTAAAGCAAGTTCCCAGTACTCCTGGAATATATAAATTTTTTTCTAAAAATAAAATTATCTATATTGGTAAAGCAAAGAATTTAAGAAAAAGAGTATCTTCATATTTTGGTAAATCTTTTAAGGATAGAAAAACGCATCAAATCAAAATCCTTACAGACAACATAGAAACTTTTTCAACAAATACAGAGGCTGAAGCTCTTCTTTTAGAGCAATCCTTAATTAAGGAAAATTTACCTAGATTTAATATCCTTTTGCGTGATGATAAGACATATCCATATATCCATTTTTCAATGGATCATAAATATCCCAGTATCAGTATGAAGAGATCAAAACATGCTGTTTCCAAAAATTTTTTTGGTCCCTTTATAAGTGCCCAAGCTGTAAAGGCCACTATCAAAGACTTGCAGAAGATTTATCAGATTAGAAATTGTAGCGATACAACATTTAATAACAGATCTAGACCATGTATTGAGCATCAAATGCAACGTTGTTCTGCCCCATGCGTTGATTTAATTTCTGAAGTTAGTTATCAAGGAGACATTGCATCTTCTCAACATTATTTATCATCTTCTGGAAAAAAAACTAAATCATTAATGACCGCTAAGATGCATAAACTAGCTGGAAAGCAAGAATTTGAAAGAGCGCAAGAGATAAAAAAGAGAATTAAAAGCTTAGATTTACTTCAGCAAGAGCAATCATTTAATGGTTCTTTAACCAGTGTTGATTTTTTTACATGTGTTGCCAAGCTCGATAGAACAGGTATATGCATATTATCACTAAGAAATGGAAAAATCAGAGGGACTAAAACTTACTATTTAAAGGGCAATCAATTACATGATATTGATCGCCTGTTTCAAAGTTTAATCTTCTCTTATTATCAAAACAGTTTTTCTTTGCCTGAGAAAATTATCTTAAATATTAAGCCCTGCAATTTATCCTTAATCAAGCAAGCAGTAAAACTTAAATTTGGAAAAAAAATCTCAATTTCTACAAGTATTAATTCTAATGTTAGAAAAGTGGCTAAATTAGGTAAATTAAATGCTAATCAAGTTCTTGATAATAGAATCAATCAGGCTGATAAATATTCATTTGCAATCAAGGACCTTCTCTTAAACATAGGCTTAAAAAGAAAAAACCCAACAATAGAAGGTTTTGATATAAGTCATCATGGCGGTCAGGATGCTGTGGCTTCAGCTGTAAGGTTTTCATCTCATGGGCCAGAAAAAAAAGATTATAGGCTTTTCAATATACCCAAGGAATTGTCTGGAAATGATATAGGTTCAATGAGGCATGTTCTTGAAAGGAGAATTAATAAAAAAAGCATCAATCCATTACCAGATATTATTTTAATTGATGGAGGCAAGCTTCAGCTGGAGGCTGCTTTGAATACTTTTTCCATTTTAACTGAAAAGTCGCCAATGATACTAAGTATTGTTAAGGGATCTAAAAGAGTAAGGTCTACAGAAACTATTCTTTCTAAGGATGGAATTCTTGAAATGCCTAAAGATAGCCCAGGATTTTTGCTTCTCCAGCAAATTCGAGATGAATCTCACAGGTTTGCTATTACAAGTAATAGGAAGAAGAAAAATAAGTCTTTAAAAAAATCTTCTCTTGATAATATAAAAGGACTTGGACCAAAGAAGAAAAAAGACTTAATGAATTACTTTAAATCTATCAAATTAATTAAGTCAGCTTCCCTTAATGATCTATGTATGGTTCCTGGAATAAGTATTAAACTAGCAAGAGAGATAAAAATATTTTATAAATTATGAAAAACTTTATTCAATTTCTTACATATTTTAGAATTTTTATTGCTCCAATAATATTCTTATTAATTACAGTTTATGATTGGTATGGTTGGGCACTGATACTTTTCTTGCTTGCTAGCATTTCTGATTATTGGGATGGATTTCTTGCAAGAAAATATGATCTTGAGTCTGTCATTGGAGCTGTACTAGATCCTGTTGCTGATAAAATGTTAACAATTTTTTTAATTCTTGCTTTGAGCATAGAATTATCTAGTATTTTTGTTGGCATGGCGGGGGGGATAATTATTGTTAGGGAGTTTTGGGTAGGTGCTTTAAGGGATTTAAACGCCCGCCAGGGTAAATCTGATGCTACCAAAGTTACATCCCTTGCTAAAATTAAGACTTCTATTCAATTCGTCACATTTTCAATATATCTATTTGGATTATTTTTTAATAATGCATTGATATTATTTCTATCTAACTTCTTTTTACTTTTAGCGCTAATAGTTACTCTTCAAACAGGACTTTCATATACAATAGCTACATTTAAGAGATAAGGCTGGATGGCAGAGTGGTTATGCAGCGGCCTGCAAAGCCGTTTACGCCGGTTCGATTCCGGCTTCAGCCTCCACAAGAGTTATCAAAATGATTTTACACCTATATAATAAACTTATTAATTAAGAAAAAAATATATTATGTCAGACATACAAAATAGTACTTCCGATAATAAAATTGATGAAATAAGTCTTAAAGAAATTTTAGCCTTATTTTTAAAGAGAAAATTTTCTATTGCATTGGTTACTGGAATTTTTTTCTTGTTTTCAGTTTGGTATGCTATCACAACTCCAAATATTTGGGTTTCTGATGCTTTGCTCACAACAGTAGAGACTACTGGAGGTGGATCATCCAAAAATAGCTCTAGAATGGAAAGCCTTGCCTCAATGGTTGGTGTTGATATTGCTGGAAGCGGTGCCGACAAAACCTCTGTAGCAATCGCAACCATTCAATCTAGAGATTTTTTTAAACATCTCCTATCAAAAAATGGTGTACTGGAAAATTTGATGGCCTTTGAAAGTTATGATCCTTCTGCAAAGCAGTCTTATTTTAATGAAAGTATTTTTGATTCCAGCAAAGGAGAATGGTTAGTTAGTAAACCAACTGCATTGCAAGCATATCAAAAATATAAATCCTTACTTACCATTAATCATAATAAACTAAATGGGTTAATGGTGATGTCAATTAGCCACCAATCTCCATATTTTGCAGAAGAATTTCTATCGCTAATTATCCAGGAGGCTAACTATTTATCCAGGGAAAGAAATCTTATTGAATCTGCAAAATCTTTAGATTATCTCAATGAAGAGTTGCTAAAAACAAAGCAATCTGAAGTTGTTACCGCAATCAGCTCTTTGATTGAATCTCAATTAAAAAATCAAATGTTTGCAAAAGCAAAGGATAATTTTCTACTTCAGCCAATTGATAAGCCGTATATTCCTGAGCAGGCTTCAGGTCCAAATAGAAGACAAATTGCTGTATTCGGAGCATTTTTAGGTTTCTTATTTTCAATAATTTTTATTCTTGGCAGATATTATTTAGCCAAGTTAATCAGTTAGCTTGCGAGCATATCTGATACTAAGCGATAAAATAATCTACTAAATGAGTATTAAGGAACTTAAGCTCGCTATAGTTGGCCTTGGTTATGTTGGTCTTCCACTTGCTGCTGAGTTTGGAAAACGCAGATCTGTTATAGGATATGACATAAATCAACAGAGGGTAGACGAGTTATCAGAGGGCATAGACATAACTCAGGAGCTAACCTCTGATGATTTTAGTCAATCTCCTAATTTAAGATTCACAAGCGATATCAATGAAATAGCTAATCTAAACTGCTACATAATTACAGTTCCAACACCAATTGATGTTAACAACGCACCTGATTTAGAACCATTAAAATCTGCTACTAAATCGATTGCGGGAATATTGTCAATTGGCGACATCGTAATCTATGAATCTACTGTTTACCCGGGAGCTACTGAAGAAGTATGCGTCCCAATTTTAGAAATAAACTCTAATTTAAAATATAACCAAGATTTTTTTGTAGGATATAGCCCAGAAAGAATTAACCCTGGTGATAAGCTCCATCGTGTAACTGATATTATTAAAGTTACATCCGGATCTAACCCCGAAGTTGCTCAAGTAGTTGATGAGTTGTATAGCTCAGTTATTTCGGCAGGAACTTATATGGCAGAATCAATAAAAGTTGCTGAAGCAGCAAAAGTTATTGAGAATACTCAAAGAGATGTAAACATTGCTTTAATAAATGAATTAGCTCTTATATTTAATAAACTAGATATTGATACAGAAGAAGTTTTAGCAGCAGCATCAACTAAGTGGAATTTCTTGCCATTTAAACCAGGTTTAGTCGGAGGCCATTGCATTGGTGTAGATCCATATTATTTAACGTATAAAGCTCAATCAATTGGCTATACTCCTGAAATAATTCTTGCTGGCAGAACTCTTAATGACAATATGAGTAATTATGTTACATCTACTTTAGAGAAAAATTTTATTAAAAAAAACATTGAACTCAAAGCTTCTAAAATTTTAATTCTGGGCTTAACTTTCAAAGAAAATTGTCCAGATCTTAGAAATTCAAAGGTGCTTGATATTATTGAGAATCTTGTAGGTATGGGTGCAGTCGTCGATTCATTTGATCCATGGGTTAATATGAAACCCCAAAGAATCAATCAACATTTCCAAAGTTTTAAAAAAATTATAGATAATCAATATGACGGAATTATCCTAGCTGTAGCGCATGATCAATTTTTGCAACTCAAGATCCAAGAAATTAAAGGTTTATGTAAACCTCAACATATAATCTATGATCTAAAGCACATCTTTGATAAACATGAAGTACAAATTAGACTATAGAGATTGATGCCATGCAAACTTACGAAGATGCAAAAAAATTTCTTATAAATAATCCTTCAGTATGGTTGGTAACTGGTGTAGCTGGCTTTATTGGCAGTAATATTTTAGAAGAATTATTATCACTTGATCAAAAAGTTATAGGTTTAGATAATTTCTCTACAGGCCATAAATCAAATTTATTAGAGGTTAAAGATTCTATTGAAGAATATCAGTGGTCTAATTTTTCTATGATTGATGGGGATATCTCTGATGCCTCTATATGTTTATCAGCTTGCAAGAATGTAGACTATGTTTTGCATCAAGCAGCTTTAGGCTCTGTTCCAAGATCACTTGATGATCCCCTAAATACGAATAAATCAAACATTGATGGCTTTTTAAATATGCTTGTGTCTGCAAAAGAAAATCAAGTAAAAAATTTTGTATATGCTGCAAGTAGTTCAACCTATGGCGATCATCCTGCCTTGCCTAAGGTTGAAGATAATATTGGAAATCCCTTGTCACCATATGCCGTAACCAAGTATGTTAATGAGCTATATGCAAGTGTATTTGCAAGATGTTATAACTTTAACTCTATTGGATTAAGATATTTTAATGTATTTGGGAAGCGCCAAGATCCAAATGGTCCCTATGCTGCGGTGATTCCAAAATGGATAGAATTAATGTCTCGCAATGAAAAAATTTTTATTAATGGAGATGGAAATACAAGCAGAGACTTTTGTTATGTTGATAATGCAGTTCAGGCAAATATTCTCTCAGCCATAACAATGAATACTGCAGCATTGAATCAAATTTATAATGTTGCATGCGGGGAAAGGAATACGCTTGAAGATTTATATCTTCTTATCAAAGGCGAACTATTTTTAAATAAAAAGAATTATAAGTTAAATCCAATTTATCGAGATTTTAGAGCGGGTGATGTTATGCACTCACAAGCTGATATTTCAAAGATTAAAACGTTGATTGGTTATGAGCCCCAATTTTCTCTGGCCCAGGGATTGAAGAATATTATTCCTTGGTACTTAAACAAGCAAAGCTTTAGCTCTAATTTAAATTCAAAGTGATGACAAAGATATTATTAGACCTTTATAGAGTTTTAACAAGAACACAAAGATTGCAGCTATTTAGATTGCAGTTTTTAGTTATTTTGATGGCTTTTATTGAGGTAGTAGGAGTTGCGTCAATAGGGCCTTTTTTAAGCCTTGCATCTAATTCAAAACAGATAGAGGAAGATAATTATTTTTCATATTTATTCAATGCTCTAGAAATTTCTACTGTAGATGACTTTGTTTTTTTTGCTGGCTTGGCAGTCCTAGTATTACTTACTATAGCAACAATAATTTCTACTATTACTGTTAGATTCTTGTTGAAATATGCTCAAGAACTCGGTGCAGCTTTTTCAAGTTCATTGTATGAGCATTACATGAATAAGTCATGGATGTTTCATGCAAGTGGAAATAGCAGTCAACTTATGAGTAACACAAATATTGAGTGCGCAAGAGTGACACATGGAATTATTTATCCAGTTATGATAATGAATGCCAAAATTGTGCTAGCAATATGCATCATCATTTTCTTAATTACACTGAATCCAATCATAAGTATTGGGGGTTTTGTAATATTTTCATTAATATATTCCATAATATTTCTGTATGTCAGAAAGAGACTTACATTAAATGGACTTGCTATAACCAACGCCCAAAGAGCTAGATTTAGGTTGATGAATGAAGGCTTTGGGGGCATCAAAGATGTTATGTTGTTAGGAAGATCTTCAACTTTTTCAGATCAATATAGAGCTGCATGCAATCAATATAGTTATGCCATGGGTTGGAATGCTACTTTGAATGAGGTGCCAAAATTCTGGGTAGAGTTAATTGCTTTCGGGGCAATGGTTTCTTTGATTTTATTTTTATTAATAACAAATAATGGAAATATGAATTCAATTTTGCCTCAGTTGGGTATATATGTAATGGCAAGCTATAAGCTTTTACCTGCTTTTCAGCAGGTTTATGGAAACCTTACTCATGTAAGAGGCACAGCTCCTGCTCTTGATAGCATTAAAGATGATTTGCTCGATTGGAAGTCTTGGAAAGCTAATAAAAAAATAGAAAAGCAAAGAAAAGTATTTTTCAATGAGCAAATAGAATTTAGAAATGTGTCCTTTCAATACCCATCAAAAAATGAGCTTGCGTTAAAAAATATAAATTTTAAAATTTCAGCAAACTCAGTAGTTGGTCTAGTTGGACCTTCGGGAGCTGGAAAATCTACGATAGTTGATTTAGTTCTTGGTCTAATTGTGCCAACAAAAGGCTCAGTTCAGATAGATGGCATTTCCTTAGATAATTCATTGTTAAGAAGCTGGCAAGATTTTGTTGGCTATGTTCCACAGTCAATTTTTTTATCAGATAATACTATTGCTGCAAACGTTGCGCTTGGCATTCCCGCAGAAGAAATTGACATGAAAAAAGTTAAAGATGCAATTAAATTAGCTGATTTAGATTCGTTTGTTAATACTTTGCCAAATGGTTTAGATGAAATGGTTGGTGAGATGGGCGTTCAACTTTCTGGAGGTCAAAGGCAAAGGATAGCTATTGCACGATCTCTTTATAATGAACCAAGTGTATTAGTATTTGATGAGGCAACAAGTGCATTAGATGGCATTACTGAAAAAGTAATAATGGAAGCCATATATAAACTTTCTTCTCACAAAACAATAATCTTAATTGCTCATCGGCTTAGCACTGTAAAAAAATGCGATAAGATATTTTACTTTGAGGATGGTTGTTTGATTGATTCAGGTACTTTCGATACCATGAAAAAAAGCAACATGAAATTTAAAGAAATGTCCGATCATTCGTAAACAAATGACTAAAAATAAAAAAACAGCTCTTATTACCGGTATCACCGGGCAAGATGGTTCATATCTAGCTGAATTCCTAATTAGCAAGGGATATATTGTTCATGGAATCAAGCGACGAACTTCAATGTTTAATACTGGTCGGATTGACCACTTATATCAAGATCCTCAAATAAATGAAAGAGATTTCATAATGCATTACGGGGATTTATCAGATTCATTAAATATCACAAGAATTATTCAGGAAGTTCAACCCAATGAAATATATAATTTAGGAGCTCAATCTCATGTCGGTGTGAGCTTTGAGACCCCAGAATATACCTCTAATATTGATGGGTTAGGGACCCTGCGTATTCTAGAGGCAATTAAGTTTCTTGGTTTAATAGATAAAACTAAGTTTTATCAAGCTTCGACATCTGAGCTATATGGCCTTGTAAATGAGTCCCCTCAAACTGAAATAACCCCATTCCATCCTCGCTCCCCATATGCTGTATCTAAGCTTTACGCTTATTGGATTACTATAAACTACAGAGAGGCATATGGAATGTATGCATGCAATGGGATACTTTTTAACCATGAATCCCCGAGAAGGGGGGAGAATTTTATTACACGTAAAATAACAAGAGGACTTGCAAATATAGTTTGTGGTTTATCGGAATGTTTATATTTAGGAAATTTAAATGCTAAGAGAGATTGGGGGCACGCTAAAGATTACGTAAAAATGCAATGGTTAATGTTGCAACAGGATGAGCCAGAAGATTTTGTTATAGCTACTGGAGAACAATACTCTGTAAGAGATTTTGTTATATGGTCTGCTAATGCATTAGGTCTTGAAATTTCATTTAGCGGCTCAGGAACAAATGAAATAGCAAAGATAGTTAGTATAAGCAAAAAATTGAAGTGTGATTTAAAAGTTGGCGATATTATTTTAAGAATTGATCAACGATACTTTAGACCAGCAGAAACTGATAGCCTTCTAGGAGATCCCTCCAAGGCGATGGAAAAATTAGGTTGGAAGCCAAAGACCACTGCGAAAGAAATGTGTTACGAGATGGTGAAGAATGATCTTAAAGAGGCTCAAAAGATTGCCTTGTTGAGAAAACATGGATATAGCAAATAAACTAAATCTTGAATTGAGCCATCAAATGAAATCATTAAGAATTTTTGTTGCTGGTCATAATGGTTTAGTAGGCAGAGCAATTTTTGATTCACTTATATCCAATGGATTTACTGATATAGTTATCGCTGAAAAATCTCAATTAAATTTATTAAATCAATCCGAAGTAATGAATTTTTTTAAAAAAGAGAAGATAGATCAAGTATATATTGCAGCAGCAAAAGTTGGGGGTATTTTGGCGAATAGCTCATATCCAGCTGATTTTATATATCAAAATTTAATGATTCAGGCCAATATTATTAAGGCCGCATATTCTTATCAAGTTGATAGGCTGTTGTTTCTTGGTTCCTCTTGCATCTATCCAACTACAGCCGCACAACCTATGAAAGAGAGTGAGCTACTTTCAGGTCCATTGGAACAAAGCAATCAATCATATTCTATTTCTAAAATTGCTGGCATTGAAATGTGTAGAAGTTTCAATCAACAATTTGATACAGATTTTAGATGCGTCATGCCTACAAATCTCTATGGCTGCAATGATAATTTTAACCTTGAAGATAGCCATGTTATTCCTGCCTTAATTTCAAAGTTTTACTATGCAAAAAAAAATAATGTTAAAAAAGTTGAAATATGGGGCACCGGAAAGCCGCGCAGAGAATTCCTGCATGTTAAAGATCTTGCAAGCGCATGCATATTTGTAATGAATTTAAAAAAAGAAAAATTTTTTGGTTGCCTTAGCTCTAATTTTCCTCATATTAATATTGGTTCAGGTGAGGAGGTTACAATTAAGAAGCTTGCTGAGATAATCGCAAAAATTTCTAATTTTAATGGTGAGCTTGAGTTCAACTCAGACATGTTAGATGGAACAAAAAGAAAGCTTCTGGATATTTCTGTTATTAATAAACTAGGTTGGAAATCTAGCATTTCTCTTGAGGACGGTATTCATGATACATATCAATGGTTCGTAGAAAATCAAAAACTCGCAAGTCATCATAAATAAATTTCTATGTCATTTAGAGTTCTGTTTATAGGAAAAAAATTTATTGGAAATCCATCTGGTGGCAGAGAGATGCTGAGCTCTTTAACTTACTTGACGCTAAAACAGATTTTGAATAAAAATTTTTTGTATTATGAGATAGAGGCCAATAAAACAAAACATTCTTTCTTGGATGTTTTCAAATCAATTTTTCAGGGCCAAATTGACGGCATTTCGACACTTATTACCAAATCAATTATAAGGAAAATTATAGAAAAAAGAGTTTCAGTAATTTTTCTAGATGGCTCTAACTTGGGCTATCTTGCAAAACAAATTAAGTATCATATTCCTGATATTAAAATAATTTGCTTTTTTCATAATGTCGAGTCAAAGTTTTTTTTAGATTCATTTCTAAGAGTAAAATCAATCAAATCCCTGGGAGTATTGTGGGTAAATTTTCTAGCGGAACGAAATGCTATTAAAGCTTCAGATTACATCATCACATTAACTAATCACGATTCTAAGATTCTAAAGAAGATTTATGGGAAATCATCTGATGCTGTTATTCCAATTGCTTTGGAGGACAATTATGAGTTCATTGATCATGCTGAAGAATCCAGTAATTCAGATCGATACATTCTATTTGTTGGAGGTGTTTTTTATGCAAATGAATATGGTATTAGATGGTTTATAAAAAATATCTCTGAAAATATAGAGTTTAAAACCTACGTTATTGGGAATGGATTTGATAATTTTAAAACTGAGTTTGAGAGTTTTAAGAATGTTAAAGTTATTGGAAGGGTAGATGACTTAAATCCATGGTATCAAGGGGCTGATTTTGTTATCGCACCGATTTTTGATGGATCTGGAATGAAGACCAAGGTAGCTGAGGCTCTTATGTATGGTAAAAAAATTGTTGCAACCAAGGCTGCATTAATCGGCTATGATAACATCCCGATTGATTCATATTTTTTATGCGATACTAAAGAAGAATTTATTAAAGTTTTTAAGTTATTGCATGATAAGAAAATAAATAAATTTGAAGAGGCGCTACGTCAAACATATAAAAAAGAATTCTCTCCTGAGGCATTTAAAATCAAATTAGATAGAATTTTGAAAGATTAAATTATGTTTAGATTGCTAAAAATTATAGTTAGAAAACTAATCCCATTGAGAATACATGTGCCCTTAAAGTACTGGCACTCAAAATACAAGGGGTATATAGAACCTGAAATGGTTCTATTAAAAAAAATTATTCAATTAGATGATTATGTGATTGATATCGGAGGTAATCAGGGAATATATTCGTATTTTATTTCTAAGTTTTGCCGAAATATAAAAATCTTTGAGCCAAACTCTCAATGTTATGAATTGTTAAGTACATGGGCAAGCTCATATGAGGGTATTTCAGTCCATAGAGCCGCACTTTCAAATGAGGAGGGTTCTGGATCTCTATTAATTCCAGTAGATCAGTTTGGTATAGAGCATGATAGCAGTGCATCTATTCAAAATAATAACTTTAATAATACTAGAGTCGAAAAAGTTTCTATAAAGACGCTTGATTCTTATAATTTCAACAAGGTTGACTTTATTAAAATAGATGTTGAGGGACATGAATTTCCATTATTGCAAGGCTCGATCGAAACTATCAAAAAAAATAAGCCATGCCTTTTAATTGAGATTGAGCAACGTCACAATAGTCTAGAAATTTCTAAAATTTTTCAATATATTGAAAATTTAGGATACAAGAGCTACTTTTTTGATGATCAAAAGTTAAAAAATCTTTCTGCATTTACTGTAAATACTCATCAAAACATAAGTAACTTTAATTCTAAGAGAAAATATATAAATAATTTCTTATTCTTTGATCGTGAAAAACTAGAAAATGGAAATTATCAAAACCTATCTAATTTTTTTTAATTTATGAATATAGCTATTATATCGCCTGTTTTTTCAATTGCTGGAGTGCCCCTAGCTCAGCATCGATTTGCACGAGCCTTAGCAGAAAAAAATCATAAAGTTGATCTAATAATTGGCTTCCTTCCATCTGAGATTAGTCCCGAAACAATACCAGGTGCAAATATCTTAATTCTAAATAAAAATAGTGTTTTAAAGATGTTTTTTGCACTTATCTCAATTTTTAGAAAAAAAAAATATGATGTTATTTTTTCTGCCGAAGATCATTTGAACATAGTTGTAATATTTGCAAAACTCTTTTCACGCTCTAAGTCTCTCTTAAGCGTATCTTCGAGAGTTACACCTTTTGATACATATTCCAATATTTGGTTTACCAAGAAATGGATTCTTAAGCAGCTTACAAAAATCACAATACATTCAGCGGATGTAATGTCATGTGTTTCAAAGGATATGGTGCTTCAATACAAATCAATATTCAAAAATTCTCCTCATCAGTGTATTTACAATATAGTGGACGATTCTCTTTCTCGGAAAAAGATGTATAAAAAAGTTGAGCATGATTGGTTCAATAATGATGGATCTGAGATTATTGTGGCATCAGGACGATTGGCTGAATGGAAGGGTTTTGAGGATTTGATAAGAGCAATGCCAATCGTTTTAAAAACTAAAGAAGTTAAATTACTGATTCTAGGAGATGGCCCTTTGAAAGAATATTTATCTCAATTAGTAGATGAACTTAATTTAAATATGCACATTGATCTTATTGGTTATGTCATGAATCCTTTTAAATATTATAAAAATGCAGACGTATTTGTTCTTTCATCATATGTAGAGGGTATGCCAAATGTTTTAGTTGAGGCTATGATGTGCGGGTGCACGCCAGTTTCAACAGATTGCCCGACTGGCCCAAGAGAGGTGCTTCAAAATAATAAATATGGATATCTTGTTCCTGTAAAAAGCCCTAAATTACTTGCAGCAGGAATTATCCATGCTTTAGAAAACCCAATATCAAAGAATCTGCTTGATGAGGCCATTCAGCCATTTAACGCAGATAACGTTATAAAATCACATTTCTCTTCTTTAAATCTCCCGCTACAATCATGAGAATAGGTCTAAATGCTACATGCTTTAATGATAGACCCTCAGGAGCAAATCAGAGATTTTTGGGTATATATGGATCTTTATTTGATCAAATGCCTGATGCTGAATTTTTAGTTTTTGAGCCAAATGATGTAAAAATTCATAAATGGTTCAGAGAGCGCAGCAATGTAACTTTTAAAAGAACAATTATCCCAAGCGAGGGAAGAGTAAAAAAATTTCTAATTGGAAGTGCTTTTTGGAGAAAATATCTTTTAAATCAGAAGTTAGATTTTTTTGAAGGTTTTAATATACCAAGTATTGCAAATCCTTGTGGCAAAACTTTCCATACCATTCATGATATCAGAGGAACGCAAAAGGAATTTTCATCATGGGAGCATTTTATATCTAGACCTGCTCATAAAAAATCTCTAAATAGGGTTGATAACATCATTACTGTATCCCAAACAATGAAAAGTGAGATTTTAAAATTATGCCCCAATGTAGATATTTCGGTAATTTATAATGGCTTAGACTATGAAAGTTTTAATCAGATTTCTGCAAATATAATTGAGGAAACAAAAAAAAATTTAAAAATTCCCTCAGAGTTTGCTTTATCAGTAGGCCATTTTGAAGATCGAAAAAATTATGAAAATTTAATTGATGCGATTAAGATCTTAAAGGATATTGGTTTAGAGATACCACTTGTTATTGTTGGTAATGATAATGGTAGCAAAGAAAAAATAATGAAAAAAATATCTCAAAATAATCTCAATAAACTTATTTTTCTTCGAAGTGACATAACAAATTTAGAAGTAAAAGCCCTATATAAGCTTAGTAATTTATTCATTTTTCCCTCAGTATATGAAGGCTTTGGAATACCGATTTTAGAAGCCATGGCTGCAAAAACTCCATTGATATCAAGTGACATAGAGGTTTTTAAAGAAATTACTCAAAATCAAGGGATATACTTTGATCCTTTCAGTCCTAATAATATTGCTAATAGTATTAAAAATACTTTAATGGACTCTAATTTGTTGAATGATATTCAAGCTTACGGAATTAATAGAGTTCGTGATTTCAGCTTTAATTCTTTGGCGCTTCAATTGAAAAATTTTTATATAGAGAAATCATAATATGTGTGGATTTGCTGGCTTCATGCCAAGTCAGGAACTAAAACCAAAATCTAGTTTAATTATCAAGGAAATGATTGAAGCTATTCATCATCGAGGTCCCGATGGTAGCGGCACTTGGCAAGCCACAGATGGCACCATTAGTCTTGGCCACAAGCGCTTAGCTATCGTAGATTTGTCAAACGCAGGCCATCAACCAATGCAGTCTTATGATAACCATTTTACAATTGTTTTTAATGGAGAAATATATAATCATCTTGAGCTTAGAGAGAAATTATCCACAAGTTTGAATAAGAATTTTTTATGGCAAGGCAGTTCTGATACAGAAACGCTTCTTACTGCTATTACAGAATGGGGGATAGAAGCTGCATTAAAGAGCAGTGTCGGGATGTTTGCCTTTGCTCTTTGGGATCACAAAGATGAAAAATTGATTTTAGCAAGAGATAGAATGGGGGAAAAACCTCTTTATTTTGGAAAAACTAATGATTCTTTTATTTTCTCATCTGAATTGAAATCAATTACTCAATTCCCCAATTTTAATAATCAAGTTTCAAAAAGAGGTCTGAGGGAATACCTTAAATATAATTATATTCCAGCACCATGGAGTATTTATGATGGAATATTTAAGTTGATTCCAGGCAGTTACGCGATAGTTACAAAAGATCATCAAATCAAATTTAAAAATTTTTGGTCAATTGAGGACATTTTTTCTAAAGGAAAAAAAGAGCCATTTAAGAACTATGATGAGGCAGTTCAATCAATTGAAAAAAGTTTAACCGAGGCTATTTCTTTACAAATGTTAGCAGATGTTCCATTGGGTGCTTTTTTAAGCGGCGGTATAGACTCCTCTACCATTGCTGCGATAATGCAAAGTCAATCTAATGATCCCATAAAAACATTTACTATAGCTTTTGAAGATCCAGCATATAATGAAGCTCCTTTTGCAAGGGAAATTGCCAAATATCTTGGAACTGATCATCAAGAAGTTTTAGTAACAGATAAAGAGGCTAAAAAAATAATTCCAAAGCTTTCAACTATGTATGACGAACCTTTTGCTGACTCATCTCAAATACCTACTCATTTAGTTTGCAAGGCAGCGCGTCAACATGTAACTGTCGCACTGTCAGGAGATGCCGCTGATGAATTATTTGGTGGATACAATCGCTATACATGGACTCCAGTTATTTGGAGCAAGTTTTCATGGATGCCATTTATGATGAGAAGAATATTAGGAAAAATAATTCAATTTGTGCCCCCATCTTTAGTCAATTTATTTGAGGGTTGGGTTAACTTATTGTTGCCAGAGAAAAAAAAGATGAAGAGGTCATCTGATAAGTTTCACAAAATTGGCTCAAGCCTTGAGTTCTCAAAAACACTGAATGAATTTTGCCATCATTTCGCTTTAGTTTGGCAAAACCCAGACGAGATCATTAATATGAAAAATAGTGAAGATATTTATAGTGATTTATTTCAAAATAAAAATCAAAACTATATTGCGCAAGATGAAATTTCCCAGATGATGTTTGATGACTTAATATCATATTTACCAGATGATATTTTATGTAAAGTTGACAGAGCTGCTATGTCAGTAAGCCTGGAGACTCGAGTTCCTTTTCTTGATCATAGACTCGTGGAGATCTCATCGCGCGTCCCTCTTAGTATGAAAATCCGAAGCAGCCAAGGAAAATATATTTTAAGAGAAATCCTATACAAGCATATTCCACCAGAATTAATGGATCGCCCAAAGGCAGGATTTGCTATCCCAGTTGGAGATTGGATTAAAGGGCCCTTGCGAGAATGGGCTGAAAAACTGCTTGATCCAATTAGAATTAAAAATGAAGGTTTTTTTAATGTTCAGCAAATTCAAAAAATGTGGAGACAACATCAGTCTGGCAAGTATGATTGGACTACAAAATTATGGGGCATTTTAATCTTTCAAAGTTGGTTAGAAAAAAATATTAATAATAGAGAGCTCTAGATACCAATGCTTAATGATTATTTATGATAGAACTAGTTAATCCCAGATTACATGAAATGGCAACAGCTGGAGCTGCATACGGTTATTGGATTTTATTTATCATCCCAGCATTCTTTGCGTTCTTTGGCGAAAAAAGAACAGTAAAAAATAGCGAGCCATACTCACTGAAGTTTGATGGCTTATGGTGGCTATTTTTTTTAATAGTTTCTTTATTTATTGGATTTAGGGTTCAAGTAGGGGGAGATTGGGGCTCATATCTAAGATATTATGAATTCATTAGCAGCGCTCCATTGTCTGAGAACTTCAGCATTTTGGATGATCCCTCCTATCTATTATTAAATTGGTTAAGTGGATATTTTGGATTAGGAATACTCGCAGTAAATTTCATTTGCGCTTTAATATTCACGCTTGGTCTTTTTATATTTTGTAGGAGTTTGCCTAGACCTTTTTTAGCACTTACTGCAGCGATTCCATATATGGTAATAGTTGTAGCAGCTGGCTATTCAAGGCAGGCTGTTGCGCTCGGGTTAATAATGATTGGTTTAGTAGCTATCAGCAGAGAAAGAAATTTTCTCTTTTATGTGATGGTTATATTTGCTGCAACTTTTCATAAAACTGCTCTGATTATGCTTGCCATAAGTGTATTAGTAACAGGTAAAAATAAATTCTTAACATTTTCTATTGCAGCAATTATCTTTTATCTTGCTTTTAGCACATTCCTATCTGAGGGATATGGAGATTTGATTGAATATTACTATCAGGAAAGTTATGAATCTTCTGGAGCATTAATCAGAATTCTTATGTTAACTTTACCCTCAGGTCTTTTTCTTTTTTTTGCAGATAGATTTGAATTTAGCAGAACCTTAAACTCACTTTGGAAATGGATATCAATTGCATCGTTAGGATTATTAATTCTCCTATTTATCATTGATGCATCTACAGCAATTGATAGAATTGGACTCTATCTATTGCCGATTCAATTATTAGTATTCTCTTACTTGCCTGATATATTTTCTAAGCGAGGTGACAACAATAAGATTATTATCTTGCTGATAATATCTTACTATGTGTTAGTTTTATATGTATGGTTATATTTCGCCACGCATGCATATATGTGGAGACCTTACAGAAATGCATTATTTGAAATTATTTAAATGGAATCAAAAATAAAAACCATCCTATTTTCTGCAAATACTTCTTGGTATTTACATAATTTCAGAGGATCAACAATAAAAAGATTTATTGCACTTGGTCATAAAGTTATATGCGTATCCCCTATTGATAATTATTCAGTCAAATTAATTGAGTGTGGAGCAAAACACATAGATATATCAATTGATAGTAAAGGCCTAAATCCATTTAAAGATTTTGTCTTAGTTTGGAATTTTTTTTTGATTTACAGAAAGATTAATCCTGAATTAATTTTCCATTTCACTATAAAGAATAATATTTATGGTTCTTGGGCTGCATTTCTTGCAAGAAAAAAATTTATTAATAATATTACCGGTCTTGGCACTATTTTTATCAAAGACAATCTGATTTCTAAGCTGGTATATATTTTGTATAAATTAAGCCAACCTTTTGCTGAAAAGATATTTTGTCAAAATAATGATGATTATCATTTGCTAATAAAAAACAATTTAGTTTCAGAAAAAAAATTATATATTCTGCCAGGTTCCGGCGTAGATTTAGATAAATTTCATCCTAAGCTGTTAAACAGAAATGTTAAATCTGATGCAGTTGGCTTGAGATTTGTTTATTGTGGTCGCATGATCGCAGATAAAGGTTTGCATGAGCTAATTGATGCAATTATGCAAATCAATCAATCCAAAATAAAATGCAGCCTTTGGCTTTGTGGATTTATTGATCAAAAAAATCATAGCTACATCAATTCATCCGTCATTAAATCATGGGCTCAATATTCATTTATTGATTGGATTGGCCCATCTGAAAATGTTAGCAAAGTTTTATCTGAGTGTGACTGTTTAATACTTCCATCATATAGAGAGGGTATGCCACGGAGTATTTTGGAAGCATGTGCTATGAGCCTGCCTGTAATAGCATCAGATGTTCCTGGATGTAGAGATATTATTACAGAAAATTATAATGGTTTTTTATGCAAGCCCAAGGATTCAAAATCACTGCAGAGCGCAATGCTAAAAATGCTTAGTATCTCAGATTTTAAAAGGCAAGAAATGGGAAAAAATGGCCGCCTAAGAGTTGAAAAGGAATATAACGAAAGCATTGTAATTAATAGCGCAGTTGAGTGCTTGGCTGACATTAGTAACAATTAATTAGATGCCTTACAATGCAGCTAAATTTTTAAAATCTCTTATAGGTTTTTAATCATGATAGATAAAAAAATTATTATTACAGGCGGACTAGGTTTTATAGGATCTGCTTTGATAAGATTCCTAATCAATAAAACATCAGCACATGTGATTAATCTTGATGCAATTAGATATGCTGCAAATCCTGATTCTGTAAAGGTGGTTTCTAAATCTGATAGATACCATTTTATTGAGGGGGATATATGTGATAAAAATCTATTTCCCAAAATACTAAATGAATTTAGACCTGATGGTGTGATTCATTTAGCTGCTGAATCTCATGTAGATAGGTCTATTGATAATGCTGATCCGTTTATTGATACTAATGTATTTGGTACATATAATCTTCTTACATCGAGCTACAATTATTGGAAAGGTTTATCAAAATCATCAAAAGAATTATTTAGATTTCATCATGTTTCAACTGATGAAGTATATGGGGACATAGGGGAAGATGATCCTCCATGCAATGAATTAAAATCCTATGATCCAAGCTCTCCATACTCAGCAAGCAAAGCTAGCTCCGATCATTTAGTGCGCTCATGGTTTAGAACATTTGGCTTACCTGTTGTAATCACTAACTGTTCTAATAATTATGGGCCGTTTCATCATCCAGAGAAGCTTATACCTCATATTATTCTTAATGCTATTCATGGAAAAAAAATACCAATATATGGGGATGGAAAGCAAATAAGAGATTGGATATATGTTGATGATCATGCAAAAGGACTGCTGAAAGTATTTTTAAATGGAGAGAAGGGCGATACATATAATATTGGTGGTTCAAACCAAAGTCAGAATATTGATACAGCCACTAAAATTTGTGAAATTTTAGATGAGCTTATTGTAAATAAGCCAAATGGAATCTCTTCTTTTAGTGAGCTAATTTTTTTTGTTGATGATAGGCCTGGTCATGATAGAAGATATGCAATTGATTCCTCAAAAATACAGTCTAATCTTAATTGGAGTCCCGAAGAATCATTCGATACTGGACTCAAAAAAACAGTACAATGGTATTTGGATAATAAAAATTGGTGGTCAGCTATTCTAGATCAAAGCTATAAACTAGAACGAATAGGAAAAAAATAAATATATGAAAGGTATTATTCTTGCAGGAGGTTCTGGAAGTAGATTGGCGCCTTTAACATCTGGTTTTTCTAAGCAATTACTCCCAATTTATGATAAGCCAATGATTTATTATCCATTATCAGTGATGATGCTTGCTGGCATCAGGGATATCTTAATTATCACCACTCCATCAGACTTACCTTTTTTTAAAAAAATATTAGGTGATGGAGAGAGTTTTGGAATGCAGCTAGATTTCATCTCGCAAGACTCTCCTGATGGTATTGCGCAGGCATTTATTCTTGGTGAGAATTTTATTGGTAATGATAACGTCTCACTTATTCTGGGCGATAATATTTTTTTTGGATATGGTTTTAGCAAAATGTTACTTGAGGCATCAAATTTGAAGGTGGGAGCAAGAATATTTACAACATATGTTCAAGATCCCAGGGCTTATGCGGTGGCTGAGTTTGATGAAACAGGATCAGTTCTTTCTTTGGAAGAAAAACCTCAATTGCCAAAATCAAATTATGCTGTGACCGGACTTTATTTTTATGATAACTCAGTGATTGAGATTTCGAAGAATTTAAAGCCTTCGGCAAGAGGTGAATTAGAAATTACCGATGTTAATATTGAATACTTAAAAATGGGTACATTAAAGTCATCACAACTTGGTCGGGGTTTTGCTTGGTTGGACACAGGCACGCATGAATCTTTGCTTGATGCTGGAGAGTTTGTTAGTACGATTGAGAAAAGACAAGGTCTCAAGATAGCATGCTTAGAAGAAATTGCTTTCAATAATGGATGGATAGATCGTTCAGCTCTCTTAAAACAAGCTCAAAAGTTTCATAACAGCCCATATGGACAATACTTGAAGGCATTAATAGACTAATAGTTAAAAATTTTTTTCTACTAAAAAGCTTAACTTAAATAGAGATTGCTAACACAAATATATGAAAGTCATTGAAACAAAACTGTCAGGTTGTTTAATTCTTGAGCCCAAAATCTATGAGGATAATAGAGGCTTTTTTTTTGAATCATTTAATGCAAAAACTTTTGCAGCAAGTACAGGGCTTGATGTGGAATTTGTTCAGGATAACCATTCTCAATCTCAAAAAGGTGTTTTAAGAGGGCTACATTTTCAAAGTCCTAAATCTCAAGGGAAGCTAGTATCTGTAACAAGAGGTTCTGTATTTGATGTTGCTGTTGATATCAGGGCTGATTCTCCAACCTTTGGCTCTTGGGTTGGCGTGGATTTATCTGAACATAATAAACTTCAGCTTTGGATTCCTGAGGGTTTTGCGCATGGTTTTGTTGTCACTTCTGAGATTGCTGATTTTCACTATAAATGTACAAACTACTATTCACCAGAAGATGAGAGATCAATTCATTGGAAAGATCCTGATCTTAATATTAATTGGCCTAGTGATCTAGATATTCTCGTTTCAGCTAAAGACTCTATGGCAACTTCATTCAAATCAATTTATTAAATGAGTGTTTTATTAACTGGCTGCAGTGGGCAATTAGGTAGATGCATCCAAGAAGAGCTTGGCATGCTGGAAATTCCATTTCATGCACTTACAAAAAAGCAACTGTCAATTGATGACCCAAATCAAGTCAATGATATTTTCAACAAATTACAACCATCGATTGTTATCAATGCTGCTGCATATACAAATGTAGATCAAGCTGAGAATGAAGCTAAAAAAGCTTTTAAAGTGAATGGAGAAGGGCCTAAAATCCTGTCACTTGCTTGTAATCGAATGAAGATTCCACTAGTTCATATTTCTACTGATTTTGTATTTGATGGCATCTCAAAAAAAAGCTATCTACCATCTGACATACCTAACCCTATTTCGATTTATGGCCAAAGCAAACTGCAAGGAGAGACTTATATAATAAATACATGCAATCAGTTTTATATTATTAGAACATCATGGGTTTTTAGCAATTATGGAAGTAATTTCTTTAAGACAGTTTTGGAATTAAGTAGAACAAAAGACGAGTTCTCTATTGTCAATGACCAAATAGGATGTCCAACCTTTGCCAAAGATCTTGCTAAAGCAATTGTAGTAAATTTAGATATTTTTCAATCTGGGCAATATGCAAATACTGTTTATCATTATTCTGGCGATGAATTTTGTTCTTGGTTCAATTTTGCAGAATATATTTCAAAAAAAGCATATCAGCATGGCTATATCTTGAATTTACCGAATATCAAACCAATAAAATCTGAAGAATACAAATCTGCCATAGCTATTAGACCTAAATTTTCTGCTCTCGATTCCTCAAATTTTTGTGAATTATTCAATGTCTCAAAAAGTGATTGGAGATCTGCAGTAGATAGTACAATTAGAAAGTTATGTTTTTAAAATACAATTGTAAATCATTTCACGGGAATTAATTTTGGCAAGAAAAAAATCTGCATGCATGTGAATCGTATAAATTAATTTGCTTAATATGAGAGAAAATATATCACTAGTAATACCTGTAAAGGGTTGCCTTCAAGAATTAGATCAGCTTTTGGAATCTGTTTGTTCTTGGATTGCTCTTCCTAAGGAAATACTCATAATAGAATCAACCAATCAGCCACAAATATTAAATCAAAAATTTCAAGATTTTTGTAAAGAACAAAGTATAAGTATAGTTCATATCTGCAAATCCAATTTATTTCCAGGACATGCAAGAAACATTGGAATATCAAATGCACTTTATGAAAATATTGCATTTTTAGACGTTCTTACAATCCCTTCAAAAGATTGGTTGATGAGCAGTTTTCAGCTATTGTCTGATAAGAAATTTGATGGTGTTTGGGGGCTCACTACATATATGGCTTCTTGCCCTAAAGAAGAAATTATCAGGGCATCTACTTATGGCGTAAAGCCAATTAGAACACTTCCAGGCTCGATATTTAAAAAAGATATTTTCAAAAAGTTAGGTTTATTTGTAGAGTCTGTAAGAGCTGGTGAAGACGGCGATATGTTTAGTAGAATTGCTTTGCATCAATTTAAGATGCAAGACTCTTGTTCAACAATTAAATACACTGGCTTATACAAAATATCTTATCTTGATGTCATGAAAAAATGGTATCGTAATTATCTTTGTTCAGCTCAATTACCTCATTTTAGAGCACACAAAGATCTCTATTTCTACGTCTTATCAGCTTTTTTAATTGTCACTGCATTTAATTGGAATCAAATATTTTCATATGACCCATCAATTGGTGGCTGGAATACAGACAGCATATTTTATTTACCAAACGTCACAAAGATAAGTCTTTTTTTAATAGCATTTGGCTATACTTTTTTGAGAGGTATTTTTATTCCCTTAAAAAAAGGAGTTCAATACTCCTTCTTATTTCCTCTAAATTTTATAAAAATTGTAATTTTTTCAGCTTGCCTAGATATAGCTAAAACCCTAGCTTTTCTAAAAGCTCGTTTTTTTATTAATTGATTAGTTCAGTGGATATTAATCAAAATTTTTCTAAAAATAATAATTTGCCTCTCATTTCGATAATAACTGTTGTTCTTAATCGTGAAGATGTTTTGGAAGACACTATCTTAAGTGTAATAAAGCAAACTTATCAAAATATTCAATATATTGTTGTAGATGGCAACTCTAAAGATAACACTGTCAATATTATAAAAAAATTCAATAGATCAATAGATCAATGGATTAGCAAAGATGATCATGGTATTTATGATGCAATGAATACCGGAGCATCTATGGCTAAAGGAGATTTAATTGGATTTTTGAATGCAGGCGATACTTTATTTCCAGAAACAATTTATGATCTTGCTTTAGCTTTTCAAGAAAAAAAATTTGATTACTCCTTTGGATCTATCGCTATTGAAGACAAATTTGGCAGGAAACTGGGCATAAATGAGCCAGTTCAAGACATAAATAAAAATTATCTATTTGTCATGCCAATGCCAAGCCCTCATATGGGCGTTTATATGAAAAAAAGCTTATTCCATAAATTAAATGGCTATGACCTTAATTTTTCTCTAAGCGCAGATTATGATCTCCTGCTAAGGAGTATTCGTATATCAAAAAAGGTTTGGTTTTTTAAAAGCCCAGTTGGAACTTTTAAAGTTGGAGGAGTCAGTGGATCATTTAAAACTCATCTTGAAAATTATAAGGTCCACCGAAAACATTCTGTTACTTTTTTAAAGAGATTACTTTTACTAGCGCGCTCTTTACTTAGAGCATTTATTAGCTCATTATTTTCCCATCATACTCTATATAAAATTAAAATTTTTTTTAGTCTTAAGTGATTGATTGTTAGTTTCTTTTTTCAATTTATGAATTACCAAGTCAATTAGGATAAAATTATCATCATGAAAAAAAATATTTGTTTAGTCACCGGGGGCTTTGATCCAATTCATAGAGGGCACATTGAGTACTTTAAGTCAGCAAGGAAACTTTCTGACTATTTAGTAGTTGGAGTAAACAGCGATGATTGGCTTAAAAGAAAAAAAGGTATTGCATTTATGCCAAGTATTGAAAGGGCAGCTATTATAGAAAACTTAAGAGTTGTAGATGAGGTTATTTTTTTTAATGATGATGATGGGTCTGCATGCGATGCTATTACCAGATGTTTGAAGAAATATGAATCAGTTATCTTTGCAAATGGTGGTGATCGTGGCTCTGAAAATACCCCAGAAACTAAAAAATTTTTAAAAGATTCGAGGGTTTCTTTTTATTATGGTGTAGGGGGGGAGCATAAAATTAATAGTAGCTCATGGCTAATCAAAGATTTCACTGATTCTTATATTAAGTCTTTCATTCCAAAAGGCCTATCTGATATTTCAACAATTCATGCTCCCTGGGGTCACCACACCTCATTTATTGATGAAAAAGGTTTTAAGGTTAAGCAATTAAATGTTGATCCTGGCGGGATATTAAGTCTTCAAAAACATCAGCATCGTTCTGAGCATTGGGTTATAGTAAGAGGTAATGCTTTAGTGGAGCTTGATGGTCATAAAAAGGAATTTACTGAAGGCGAGTATTGTTTCATTCCACTAAAATCTATTCATAGACTAAGCAATAATTCAAATTCTGAATTAATTGTAATAGAAGTCCAGTGCGGTGAAATATTAGAAGAATCTGATATAACTCGGCTTGAAGATAGCTATGGCAGAACTAGTGATTAGCTCCCAAAGCAGAATCAGCGGTGACTCAAATGGAATAATTTTAATTTTGAGAGTAATCAAATAATAGTTTCGTGAAAAATTTTTTAACTAAGAATTTTAGAATATCAGTTGTAGGAGCTGGATATGTTGGGATGTCACTAGCAGTTATTTTATCTCAAAAAAATCAAGTTACCGTCTATGATATTGATCAAAAGAGAGTCGATTTAATAAATCAGAAAAAATCAACAATTCAAGATCAAGATTTAGAAGATTATTTGCTTAATAAAAAATTGAACCTTAAAGCAACTTCAGAAGCAAAAGATGCATTGCAAAATGCTGATTTTGTAGTGATCGCTACTCCAACTAATTTTGATAGCAATACCTCTTATTTTGATACCGATTCCATTAAAGAAGTAATTGAGAAAACAATTACTTTTAATAGTAACTGTACATTCATTATTAAATCAACAATCCCTGTTGGATATACCCAATTTCTTAGAGAGCATTTTGATTATCAGGAAATTTATTTTTCTCCTGAATTTTTAAGAGAAAATATAGCTCTTAAAGATAATTTATTTCCATCAAGAATTGTTATGGGTGGACATTCAGAAAATGCAAAATTATTTGCAAATCTAATGTTAAGTGGAAGCCTTGATCCTCAAACACCTTTATTGTTTACAAGTTCAGCAGAAGCGGAATCAATCAAGTTATTTTCAAATACTTTTTTAGCAATGAGAGTTGCATATTTTAACGAACTTGACACATTTGCTTTATCTAGAGAAATGGATGTAAAAAATATTATTGAAGGAGTATGCGCTGATTCACGCATTGGAAATTTTTATAATAATCCTTCATTTGGCTATGGAGGCTACTGCTTACCAAAAGATACTCAGCAACTGTTAGCAAATTACTCCTCCATTCCTCAAAACCTAATTCAAGCGATTGTAGACTCTAATATTACTAGACAAAATTTTATAGCTGATTGTATTCTGCAGCATGATCCAAAGCGTGTTGGTATTTATAGACTATCAATGAAGTTAAACTCTGATAATTTCCGATCATCATCAATTCAGGGGGTGATGAAAAAATTAATTGAAAAAAAAATTGATTTGCTAGTTTACGAACCAACACTTCAAGAACTTACTTTTATGGGAATGCCAGTAATTAAAAATTTAGATGATTTTAAAATTAGCTCAGATTTAATACTATCAAATAGAATGTCTAATGATCTGTTAGATGTTCAATCTAAAGTATTCTCAAGAGATATTTTTCAGGCTAATTAGTCATTAGCTAAATTGGGTCCCCAAGAAACATTTTTTTTAATCAAATATTTTTTATCACCTTTTACCTTTTATTTAACTATTCTTTCGTTGATGTTAATCATTTGATATATAATATTTTTTAAGAATTAAGGGAATTATTATTATTATTATGTTAAAGCTTCAAAACATTTATTCTTCAATTAAAAATAAGTATTTTCTTCTTTCAATTGTTACTATTTTTACAAGCAATTTACTTAGCCAAAACATTCCCACTGATCTTGCTGAAGAATTCTTAGAAGGTTTGCCTCCCTCTGTCAGAGGTGAAATAGAAGTGCAAAATGATTTAGCGTTAGATAAAGAGCTAGAAAGTCTTTTTAGAGCAGATACCTCAATTGAAAAAAATAAAGTAATCCTTCAAAAGATTAGAGATCAATTAAATGCTATTGAAAATAGATTTTCCGAAGATGCAGATGACTCCGATGATGAATTACAAATATTTGGAAGTAGTTTTTTTCAAACACTGCAATCATCATTTATGCCTGTTAATCTACCAAATATGGGCCCAGAGTATATATTAGATGTTGGAGATAAACTTAACCTTCTACTCACTGGTAGTGTTTCTGATATGTTGGAAATCAGCGTTATGAGAGATGGATCAGTTTTAATCCCGGATTTTGGTAAAGTTAATATTGCTGGAAAGTCCTTGGATGCTGCAGAAAAAATAATCTCATCATATATCAACGAGACTTCAGTTGGCGTATCCTCATTCCTTACATTATCTTCAGTAAGAGATGTTCAGGTATTAATGCTTGGAGGCGTTGTAAGTCCAGGCATTTATACAGTTTCGGGTGGATCAAGTATATTAAGCGTATTAAATGTTGCAGGAGGTATAGCGCCTAATGGATCCTACAGAAAAATCGAACTAAGAAGAAATGGTATTACAATTGATACCATCGATTTATATGATATTTTTGTTTTTGGCAATTATTCACTTAGCAATACACTAAGGTCTGGAGATACAGTATTTGTTCATCCAAAGTCATTTGAGGTTCCAGTATCTGGAGGGGTTAGTAATCCTGCAATATTTGAGGCATTACCCAATGAAACTGCTTCTGATATTATTCGATACTCTGGTGGTTTCAATGAAGCATTTTCTGGATTTAATTATTTAACAATTAGTCAAAAAAATCTTACTAATCAAAATAGTATAGTGCTGCAATTAAATGAACTAGATACTTATAAATTGAATCCAAGGGATTCATTAATGGTCCCTCACTTTAAAAGTGATATTAACTCATTAAAAAAAGTTGTTATTCAAGGAATGGTTCACAGACCAGGCACGTACTTTTTTAATGAAGGCGAAGCATTGTCTGATTTGATTGAAAGGGCTGGAGGATATAAGAATAATGCTTATATTTTTGGAGGCGCTTTATTTAGAGAGGATGCTCTGGCTAAAGAAAAACTATTTGCTCAAATGAATTATTCTGACACTGTGAATTATATTGTATCCAGCATTGGCAAACCTGGCATTAATGTTAGCGGATCAGCTCTTGATCTCTTAACAGAAGAATTAAGATCTCAAACTTTAGATGGTAGAGTAGTTGCAGATTTTTATCTAGAAAACATAAAATCAGATCCAGCGAAAGATATAAAATTGCTAGATAATGATAAGATTTTTATCCCTCCCTTGCAAAAGGTTGTCTACCTCTTTGGTGATTTTACTAATCCATCGAATGTTTCTTTTGATTCAGAGCTCAAAATTCAAGATTATATAGAGCTTGTTGGGGGCCTTAAGAAATCTTCATTCAACCAGTTAGTTATTATCGATCCTAATGGGAAAACTCACATATACAGTACAAAATTACTAGGAAAACTAAAAAATATTGAAATATATCCTGGAAGTATCATATATGCACCTAGAAATATTGGAAAATTATCTGGCATAACATATGCATCGGCGCTATCTCCGATTTTAAGTAGCTTGGCTATATCGCTTGCTTCTTTAAATAGTATTAGTGACTAGCCGATTAATAGATTTAAAGGGCGGCTAGTGCATTTTAAAACCTTATCCGCGTTATTATTCTCTACATCTATTTTTGCAGGTATTAACGATTATATTTACCCTAAAAGTGAATATCCTAGCTTTAGCAACAGCGGCACTATTGGCTTAATACAAATGCCATCTGCCAGGATGATGCCTAGTGGATCGGTTGCTTTTTCATGGAGTGATTCTGACCCGTATCAAAGAGGTTCACTTATCGCAACACCCTTTTCATGGGGAGAAGCATCCTATCAATATACAGATGTAAATAATGCATTATATAGTCTTACACCTGAGTTTTCTGGCGATCAAACATATAAAGATAAAAGCTTTGATGCAAAATTTTTGTTATATAAAGAAACATCCTTGCTCCCAGCCATTGCTGTTGGTTTTAGAGATTTAGCTGGCACAGGTGTATTTTCATCTGAGTATTTAGTTGCTTCCAAGAAAATTAGTAATGTTGATTTAACTATGGGTCTTGGGTGGGGCGCTTATTCTGATCATGGGTTTCGTAACCCACTTATTGATTTAGATAGTCAGTTTGCAGTCAGGGATGTATCACAAAATATAACTCAAGGCGGCGAATTTAGTACTGGTTATTGGTTTTCAGGAAAAGTTGGAGTGTTCGCTGGTGCAGAGGTCTTTCTTCCTAACTTAAAGGGTCTAAGATTTAAGATTGAGTATGACTCAACTGATTATGAGCTTGAGGGCTTTCCCAATGGAAGAGAATCTTTTTATTTCGCATTTGAAAATGTAAGACAGCCAAGTTCAAAAATAAATTTTGGATTTGTTTATCCGGTTAATGAAAGGCTTCATTTGAAATTAAATTATATTAAAGGCCATACATTGAGTTTTGGGTTTTCATTACATAGCAATTTTGGTAAGAAGCAACCTTTAATAAAGAAAAATGATCCACCTAAGCCTGTAAAAAATGCAGATGTTTTTAAAGTTGTTACAGCTGAGAGTGATTTGCAATTATATAAGGCATCATTATTGCACTTAAATCCTAGATTCATGCCATTGCAAACCGCTACTGTTGATGATGATAAATATAAAATAGTTTTTTCACAATCTAAACATATGAGTTGGCCTAGAGTTACCGGAAGAGCTCTTAGAGTGCTTGATCAAATTGCCCCAGAAAAAATCAAAAAATTTGAAGTTGCAAATATTAATGGTGGTATAGGAATGTATAAATTGACCATTGATCGTGAGGAGTTTTCAAAATACCAAGAAGAAAAAATTTATAACCTAGCTGTCAAAAATGCTAAGTTAGAAAGTTATGAATTTAATCCTGGAGAATATGAATTTATTCCTAAAGTAAAATTACCAGAGTTATTCTGGCAGGTGGTTCCTACTGTTACCCAACAGATAGGAGGTCCTGATGGTTTCTTTTTTGGAAATTTAAGACTTGCTTTTAAAGGTGAGCTAGCTTTACAAAAAAATCTTTCAGTTAAATTTGAATTTTCTCAAGGCCTTGTAGATAATTTTGATGCATTGAAACTTGAATCAGACAGCGTGTTGCCACATGTCAGGACAGATGTGGTTAGATATTTACAAGCAACTAGGAATAATTTGATAGCCAGTTATCTTCAATTAGATCAGTTCTTTAAACCAAGAAAAGATTTTTATGCCAAAGCAACAATTGGACTTGTTGAAAACATGTTTGGAGCTATTGGAGGAGAAGTTTTATATAGGCCGTTTTCTAAAAACTATGCAATTGGTGCAGAGTTATGGCATGCCAAGCAAAGAGATTATGATATGAAGTTCAGCTTTAGAGACTATCAAACTAATACGGGGCATATAAATTTCTACTACAAAGAACCAAGATCTAATGTTTTAATTGCCATTAAGGGAGGTAGATTTCTTGCTGAGGACTCTGGGTTTAATTTTGATTTTTCCAGAAGATTTAAGAGTGGTCTTAAGTTGGGTATATTTTTCTCACTAACTGATATTTCTGAGTACGAGTTTGGGGAAGGAAGTTTTGACAAAGGCTTTTATTTCTTTATACCTATTGAATCTTTCTTTGATAAATATTCTAAGGGAACTGCTGGAATTGGACTAAAACCTCTAACCCGTGATGGAGCAGCGATTCTAAGACACACCCACGGTCTGTATGGTGTCACAGAACAGGGTCAATCCACTAATATTACAAGGGACTGGGATGATTTATATGATTAAATTTTTTTTAAAGCCATTACTACCTTTGTTTATCATAAGTTCATGCTCCTTTATTTCATACAATCAAGTTATTCCATTAATGAAACAGGCTGTGATTGGAGCTCCTGATATTCAGCTAACAAAAGAATTTATTAATAAACAAAGATATTCATTCATTAGAGTAGATCTGGGTAAAGGTGCCAACATTATAATGGTCTTGTTGGATGTTAAATCTAATTTTTATACCTGGGTATCAGCAACTGGAGAAAAATTAATCACATACAATGGGAAAGTGGTTGGGTCTGAAGGGCTCGTATATAATCTTAGACATATTAATCCTGAGGCTTTTAAGCTTCTTTCTCCATCTGGTTCCAATACGGGGACTTTTGATTTAATGCTTGAAGATCCTAAGGCCTACGTTGAGCAAGAATTTAAAATTAGATTAATGAACTCTTCTAACGATTCATTGCTTTTTGAAGAAGAAATCAACATCCCTATATTAAATAGGAATTATTCTAATTATTATTGGTTAGATAGAACATCAGGAAGGGTTATAAAATCTAAGCAGCTAATTCATCCCAAGCTCCCAAAAATAAGAATTGATTATGTTTATAAGTTTTAAATAGAAAAACATAAAATTAATACAAAAAAAACCACCTAAAAAGGTGGTTTTTTTGGATAAGTATATATTATGGTGCTGGTGCTGTAGAAGTAGTAAGTACGCCAACTCCTTCTTGAACTGTTGTTTCAACAGGAACCTGAATTGTAACTTCAACTACTTGCTCAACTTCATTAACAACATTGTTTTCCACAAAAGAGTCTACTTGTGATGACACTTCAACATAATCAACCATACCAGACTCAACTTCTGTTGGTATTTCAACATAGTAGAATTCACCTGTTTCCGCAATACCATCATTTTCAGTTTTATTAGCTATATTTTCAGCGAGTGTTGCATCGTAAGCTTGACCTGATTGGGTTGCTTGAGTGAGAGTAACGGTACTTGCTGTAGATCTAGAAGTTGTATTAACTTTTGAAAGCATCGTTGTTTCAGTTGTAACTTTCGATGTAACAGCAGAGTTTACGTTTGCTGTTGTTGTAGTCTCTGTAACAACAGGAACCATAACTGTTTTAGTAACATCCTGTGTAACAGTTTCTGTAGCTGTGACTATGACTGTAGGTGCAGGAGTCGGAGCAGGAGTCGGTGCAGGAGTCGGTGCAGGAGTCGGTGCAGGAGTCGGTGCAGGAGTCGGTGCAGGAGTCGGTGCAGG
>Ga0209630_10000954_pt1 | contig 32482 bp, 30 predicted proteins | sample COG_01_FD_184745 | JGI IMG/M metagenome (GOLD analysis project Ga0209630, IMG submission 184745) | Pelagic Microbial community sample from North Sea - COGITO 998_met_01 (SPAdes) (version 2) | ecosystem: Environmental > Aquatic > Marine > Neritic zone/Coastal water | place: Helgoland, sampling... | reverse complement strand
GAAACAGCTGCACTTGATGATTTACGTAATACCGCTTCATCTGAATCTCATGAGCATAAAGGCAATAAAATATTAGCTCTCCTAGTAGCGCTAATTGTGCCGTTACTCTCAATTACGATATATCAAAAACTGGGTAATGAAGCTGCTTTTCCTCCTGAGCTACAAACAGATGAATCTGCTATAGCAAGTCAAGAAATTGAAAAAATGCTTGCTGTAGTAGAAAAAGAAATAAAAGAAAACCCAGATGACGTAGAAGGCAGGATTGCTCTTGCCCAGGTTTATGTTGAGTTAGAACGATACAGTGACGCCGCAACTGTTTATCTAGAGCTGAATAAATTACGTCCCGATGATCCTGATGTCCTAGTTAACTACGCTGAAGCATTGGCACGTTCTCATGGAAACCGTTTAACCGGGAAACCTACTGAATTATTAAACGCAGCGCTAAAGATAGAACCCAAACATGGCCGCGCACTCTGGCTAGCTGGGTTTGCCGAACAGCAAGCCGAAAACAAAGAAGGTGCACTATCGCATTGGCGTCATCTACTAGCTGGCATGGAAGAAGGATCAGAAGTATTTCAACACCTTGAAAACTTGATTTCTGAACTGGAAAGCGGAACGCCAACCCCAGAAGTCGTCACTTCAAACCAATCTGCTGCTGTTCAACAATCTATTCAAGTAAAAGTAACTTTGTCACCTGAATTTCTAAACAAAGTGGATCCAAACACAACTCTGTTTATCTATGCACGCGCATCAGAAGGACCACCTATGCCGCTTGCTGTTCATAAAGGTTTAGCCAAAGACCTTCCTATCACTGTAACCCTTGATGACAGTATGGCGATGATGCCACAAATGTCTCTTTCTAGTTTTCCAAAAGTAATTGTCGGTGCCCGTCTTTCAAGCAATGGACAACCTCAAGGACAATCAGGCGATTATGAAGGTTATTCAGATGCGATTGAGGTTTCAACTAACCCCGTGGTTGATATCCTTATCAATTCGGTAAAACCCTGAACTTCTGATTCCGCTGATTGATTATAGCTACTCATTCTCGTCGGAGTAGACTTAGGCTATACTTCGCATCCAATTTAATATGGAGGCATTCATCTCCAGAAACAAAAAAACAGATCAGCTTTATTAATAAACAAAGTCAGAACTCATGTTTAAAGAAAAATCAAAGGCGCAAAAGACAACTGTAATCATTTTATTATTACTGTTACCTATATTTGCTATTGGACTATATCAGTACATAACTAAACCCGAATTTATTGAACAAGTATCGCTATTAGAAGAATTAAATTCCGCTAAAACTGATGAAGAGAAATCAGCCACAGTAGAAAAGATGTTAGTACATCTTGAGCAAAAACTGCTCAACAATCCAGATGATGCTGAAAGCTGGTTAATATTAACTAATTCTTATACAACTCTTGAACGCTACGATGATGCCCTTAGAGCTATCGAAAACCTATATCGGATTAAGGGTAAAGACCCATCAATCATGTTCCGTTATGCCGATATTATGTCATTGGTGAACAATGGCCGATTTAAAGGCGAACCAACTGAGTTAATTGATGAAGCGCTGCGCCTTGACCCTACGAATAATAACGGTCTTTGGTTAGCCGGGCTAGCAGCGATACAGCATGGTGATATCAAAAAGGCATTAAAATATTGGCAACAACTTCATGGTCAGTTCGAAGACGACCCAGAGTCTCAGTTGAAGTTAAAACACTATATAGACTTAGCGCGCGAGCAGATAGTCGAAACAGACAAAGGACCTGCCAGTGATGTAGCTCTTCGTATTGATATTAGTATGTCAGAATCTTTGTTAAATAAAGTCAGTGACAATGATGATGTGTTTATATATGCCAATGCTATTGACGGGTCACTAATGCCTTTGGCGATATTACGTAAAAAAGTAAGTGAACTACCCATACAAGTTACATTAGATGATTCAATGGCTCTGATATCCTCGAACAAATTATCTGATCATAAACAGGTTCAGCTTATTGCCAGAATATCAAAAAGTGGAAATACCAAATCAACGCCAGGAGATTTAATCGGCACCCTAGTCTTAGTTCCAACTAATATGTATATGCCCCTCAAACTGATTATCGATAATATAATTCAATAAGATACGCTGATGCACCAAAATTAAGGCAAGTTCATCCTAAATAATCGTCACAATTTACCGATATAGTCATTACCGGTATTTAAATTGCTTTATAAATAATAATGATAACGACGAATTCTTCAGTGAGTGCTTGATGTGTGAATTATTAGGGTTATGTGCGAATGAGCCTGCAGACATACGTTTTAGCTTTTCAGGCTTAAAACAACGTGGTGGAAAAACAGGTGTTCATAAGGATGGTTGGGGCATAAGTCTTTATGATGGAAGAGCTAGCCGAACGTTTCATGACCCCGAAGCCAGTGTAACTTCAGAAATGGCTCATTTTTTTCAAAGTACAACTATCAAAAGCAAAATCATCATCAGTCATATACGACAGGCAAATCGCGGTCGAGTATGCCTCGAAAACACACATCCATTTAGTCGCGAATTATGGGGCTGTGACTGGGTCTTTGCGCATAACGGACAATTGACAGGCATAAAGAAAACACCTCTTCAGTTTTATCGCCCGGTAGGAACAACAGACAGTGAATACGCCTTCTGTTACATGATGGATAAAATTAGAGAGCAATTTCCACAACGAGCCAATAGCAGGAAAAAACTGTGGTCATTCATTGAATCAATTGCGAGAGAAATCAATCAATTTGGTATTTTTAGCTTTTTGCTCAGTGATTCACGTTTTATGTATGCTTATTGCAGCAATAAAATGTGTTGGGTAACACGCCAATACTCATTTGGCGAAGCACGTTTAGTTGATACCGGAGAAGTAATTGACTTTAGTACCAAGCTCTCAAAAAACGAGATTGTGACTGTGGTCGCCTCCTCTGCCCTAACAGACAATGAAGATTGGCAATGTATGGAGAAAGGGGAGTTTAGAGTATTCAATAATGGCCTCTCACATCGCTTAGCCGCCTGAGATTTTACCTCCCATACAGAATAGCCATGGATTTATAATCAGTTATACTTGTTCTCTACAAATATACTGAAATATTTTCTTGTTATTATGGACTCCAACATATGTCCTACGTCCTAAAGGTCTTATAAATGAAAGATGTCGAATTATTAAAAGAACCTGTTGAGCTGTATAAAATACTAAAATTTGAGGGCATGGTTGCAAGTGGTGGAGAAGCTAAAAATGCGATTGCTGATGGCCAAGTAACGGTTAATGGGGCTATAGAAACACAAAAACGGAAAAAAATTGTTTCAGGTGACATCATAGAATTTGGCGTAGAAAAAATTCGGCTACAATTCAAGCAACAAACAATAGAAATATAGACTATGACTAGTAAAGACAGTAACGGCACTGAACTCAACGAAGGTGATTCAGTGCAAGTGATAAAAGATCTGAAGGTCAAAGGCACTTCAACCTCATTGAAACGAGGCACGGTTTACAAAAACATAAGACTGACGAATAAAGATGAAGAGATAGAATGTGGCAAGGGAAAATCGACTATTGTACTTAAAACATGCTTTTTGAAGAAAGTATAATCATAATTCAAATCAATTCAGACCAAACCTGGAACACCTATGATAAGCAATGATGTATTACGACGCCTCCGCTACGTATTCGACTTTAATGATGCAAAGATGATCAACATCTTCAAGCAGGCAGAATACGATGTCACGCGTACGCAAATTAGTGACTGGTTGAAAAAAGATGATGACCCTTCCTACCAAGAATGCTCCGACTTATTGTTAGCAATTTTTTTAAATGGTTTTATTAATGACAAACGAGGCAAGAAAGAAGGCCCAAAGCCTGTCCCTGAAGAAAAATTAACCAATAATATTATCTTCAATAAATTAAAGATTGCATTAAACCTGAAGGCCGAAGATGTCTTGGCTATTCTGGAACTGGTTGAATTTCGTATCAGCAAACATGAATTAAGTGCTTTTTTTCGTAAGCCCGGGCATAAACACTACCGTGATTGTAAAGATCAAATATTACGTAATTTTTTAAATGGCTTGCAGTTAAAATACCGTGGTGAGAATGAGCCAAATCCCGCTTTTGAATGGAAGCAGCCCTCTGAAGAAGAGTGATCGTTAATGACAAATAATATACTTGAAGAAACTATTGTCCCCGGTTTTTATGAGACCGATGCCTTGGGACATATCAACAATACGGTTGTACCGATGTGGTTTGAAAAAGCACGTACACCAATATTCAAGATTTTTACGCCAGATCTTGATCCTAAAAAGTGGGAATTAATACTGGCTAAAATAGAGGTGGAATACCTGCGTGAACTCGATTATCGCATTACAGTCAGCATCAGAACGGGTATACAACATGTCGGCAACAGTTCCTTCTTGATTCGTCAGGAATTATTTCAGGATGGAAAATTGGCTGCCCGAGGACTTACCACCTTGGTTCGTTTTGATCATGGTACAAAAAAATCATACGCACTCACTGAAGATTTACGTAATGAATTAGAAAAATATTTTTGGCCCATCGAATGTGGAATTTAATAACACGTATTCAACGTTAATAATATTGCTTAGTTAATTCGTATTAACGATAATCTCTAATTCTTTAATTAATATATTCACTCAAACAAGCAGGTAGTTCATAGTCCTATGGCTCAATACGTATATACCATGAACGGCGTTGGCAAGATCGTTCCACCAAAACGCCAAATACTTAAAGACATCTATCTTTCATTTTTTCCTGGCGCCAAGATTGGTGTATTAGGTTTAAATGGTGCTGGTAAATCAACCCTATTAAAAATAATGGCAGGTATTGATACCGATATCATTGGCGAGGCTCGACCTATGCCAGACATTAACATCGGCTACTTACCACAAGAACCGCAGCTTGACCCGGAAAAAGATGTACGCGGCAATGTAGAAGAAGGTCTGCGTGAGCCATTGGATGCCTTGGCTGGTTTGACTGAAGTTTATGCAGCATATGCCGATGCCGATGCCGATTTTGACGCCTTGGCTAAAAAGCAAGAACAATTAGAAAGTATTGTTGCCGCATGGGATGCCGAAAATCTTGAAAACACATTAGAAATTGCAGCCGACGCCTTACGTCTTCCACCTTGGGACTCCGCTATCGAAACATTGTCGGGTGGTGAGAAACGTCGTGTAGCACTTTGTCGTCTATTACTCTCTCGCCCGGATATGTTACTGTTAGATGAACCTACTAATCACCTCGATGCTGAATCTGTCTATTGGCTAGAAAGATTCCTTGCAGACTTTAACGGCACAGTGGTAGCAGTAACCCATGACCGTTACTTTCTTGATAATGTTGCCGGATGGATTTTAGAACTGGATCGTGGAGAAGGTATTCCTTTCGAAGGTAATTATTCGGAATGGTTGGAGAATAAAGAACAGCGTCTTGAATCAGAAGAAAAGGCAGAGTCCGCAAGACAAAAAGCGATTAAACAGGAACTTGAATGGGTACGAACTGCTCCAAAGGGACGACATGCAAAAAGCAAAGCTCGTCTCGCCCGCTTTGAAGAAATGAATTCACAGGATTTCCAAAAGCGTAGCGAAACGAATGAGATCTATATACCCCCTGGTGAGCGTTTAGGGGATGTTGTTATTGAATTAAATAATGTCAGCAAAAAGTTTGACGATCATGTCTTGTATGAAGATCTCAATATAAACATACCTAAAGGATCGGTCGTTGGCATCATCGGTGGTAATGGTGTCGGCAAGTCTACTCTCTTTCGTATGATTGCAGGAACAGAGCAGCCTGATAGTGGCGAGATTAAACTAGGCGATACAGTTCATGTTGCCTATGTAGAACAGAGTCGAGAAAGCCTCGAAGATGACAAAACAGTTTGGGAGGCTGTCTCAGATGGTCTCGATAACATAACGATTGGAAGTTATGAAATAAATTCTCGTGCCTATGTTGGTCGTTTCAATTTTAAGGGGACGGATCAACAAAAACATGTCGGCGACCTCTCTGGTGGTGAACGCGGTCGTTTACATTTAGCGCATACCTTAAAACAAGGTGCTAATGTATTGCTGCTCGATGAACCCTCTAATGATCTTGATATTGAAACCTTACGTGCTTTGGAGGAAGCGATACTCGCATTCCCGGGTTGTGTTCTTGTAATATCTCATGACCGATGGTTCCTGGATCGAATTGCCAGTCATATCCTTGCATTTGAAGATGATGGTGAAGTTGTGTTTCTGGAAGGTGATTTTACTGAATATCATCAAGACTTCCTAAATCGTAAAGGCAATGATTCGCAACCAAAAAGAATGAAGTACAAACGTCTAAAGTCTTAGAATAGTTTAGAAAAACTGTTTACACCTTCGAGCATATAAATGCCAACTAGCAATGTCGACACATTTAACTTCCATGCTGGACGTGTTGTAGCGCGTAAATACATCATAGAAAAATTACTTGGCTCGGGATGGGAGGCTGAGGTTTATCTCGTTCGAGAATGTGCAACAGGGATTGAACGCACTGCAAAGTTTTTTTTCCCACAACGCAACATTAAAGATAAATCATTAAAGTTCTACGCGCGCAAATTACATAAACTGCGTAAATGCCCTATCGTTATTCAATACTCAACTCAAGATAGTATTGTGCATAAAAAAATGCCCATATCTTTTTTAGTTTCGGAATATGTAGAAGGCGAATTATTAACAGATTATTTAAAACGACAGCCAGGCAAACGACTTCATCCATTTCAAGCGATGCATCTACTTTATGCCTTGGCAAAAGGAATTGAATGTATACACTCTGTAGGTGAATATCACGGCGATCTGCATTCGGATAATATTATCGTGCAAAATGTTGGGCTAGATTATAATTTAAAAATTATCGATATGTTTCAATGGGTCGATACACCAGGGGCTAATATAAAAAGTGATGTAATGGATTTGATTCGAATCTTTTATGATGCTTTAGGTGGTCAAAAGCACTACTCGAAACATCCGGCAGAAATAAAGTCCATTTGCTGCGGCTTAAAACACTCACTAGCACTTAAAAAGTTTAATAGTGCAGGAAAATTGCGCCGCTATATTGAAAACATGCAATGGGATACAATGTGAACATGGATGAAAACAACAATATTATTACCCGTTTTAATGCTACGGACAGTAAGCCTCTCGATATATCTACTAGTCACGGAGAAATAGTCTGCTATTCAAACAGATCACCGAAGAAAAACACACCAAATGAAGATTCATTAGCCGTTATTCCTGTCGATGATGAAACAACAATATTAGTCGTCGCTGATGGTCTTGGTGGAATGCCGGCAGGTGAACAAGCCTCGCAACTTGTTGTTGAATGTATAATCGCATCTACAAGCAATATCAAATCAACTATACGTGAAGCTATATTAAATGGCATTGATGAGGCTAATAAAACAATTTTAGACATGAAAACCGGAGCAGGCAGTACTGTTTCTGTAGCGGAATTATCAGGAAATAAATTGAGAACATATCATGCGGGTGATTCTCTTATATTACTAACCACTAATCATGGCAGTGTTAAATACCAGTCACTCTCTCATTCGCCAATTGGCTACGCGCAAATATGCGGCGCGCTTGATCAAGAACAAGCCATGAGACATCCAGAGCGGAACTTGATATCTAATTATGTAGGTTGCAATGATATGCATATCAATATTGGTCCCATCATTGAACTCGCAGCTCATGACACGGTTATACTTTCAAGTGATGCCTTGTCAGACAACCTCTATGAAGAAGAGATTTGTGAGTATATACGTAAAGGACCATTGTTAGATGGTGTTAAAGAATTAATCGTACAATGCAATCTAAATATGCGAGAACCTTTGCCAGACCGTCGATGCCACCCTGATGACTTCACTCTAATAAGTTTCAGACAAAACACTTAGGCTCCTACCTGATCAGTATCTTTCAGCCTTCAAACCCAAATAGTGATCATGAATATCTCTTCACTATAAAGAGCAGTATTGTTTTAAAATGTGGACGTGATAACCCCCCGTGTTAATTTCACGCGGGGGGTTGTGTCACTGATAGTGACATGACAGGAGTGATGACACCCTTGAATAGAAGTATAGAACAAATCTGCAAATTATCAGATTTAAATTCATCTCAAACATTACGCTCTTGGTGCGATCTCAGCAGACATTTAATAAGCTGTTGAAATGATTAGGCTCGTAAATAGTTAAATTAAATTAGCTGCAATATCATCATTATTAAATTCAATTTAAACCAAGCTAAATATATTTGGATTGGAATAGTTAGTGAGTACAGTCGTTCTGCACCATGTTTTGAGATAGCAAAAGCTATTTATATTATCAACAGAATTAGACTAAGGCGTGGCCTACTTCTAATTATACATTAGCATTTATTTTTATATGCCAAGGCTCATAGCGCACGCCAAGTTTGTTATCCGCAGGATAGCGTAGCTGAAGGTATCCCATTTCAGAAAGTCGCTTATAAACCTCCGTTTCAGTAAAGGTTCCTGTGAAATTCAACTTCCCGTAACCTTTTTGTCCAACGTCAAAATCACCATTGCCGTGAAATGAGTAGCCGGGAGGAGCAAGGGACCGAGAGGCAAGCGATAGATTGCCTTCACTGCTGTGAACTTTGTTTAGGAATAACAAGAATTGTTTCATCACACTGCGAATTCCGGAAGTCAGAATCACCTGGTCACCCAATTCTTTTTTAATGTCATCAAAAATTTCAATTGATCTTTCCTTATAAAGATAATTTCCGCTATGCGGTATTTTGATAACATCTTTCTTTTTTACCTGATCGGTTATTTCCTTTAAAGGTTTTTGACCAAGAAAACCGTATCGTTGACCATCTTCATAAAAGGTTAACTCCATAAACTGGAGTTCCTGTTTCGTAAATTTGCCAACCTTGGAATAATTACCCGCGAGAGACAGACCGTCGGTAAAATTTAATATATTAAAATTACCATGCCCAACCAATTTTTGCAGGCGTCTGAGCCTTAATACAGTCGATTCAAATGTCTCATACTGTCCGTGATCAAGCAGTACGTCATCATCATGAGGCTTATTAAAGTTGTGAATTTTCTGTAAATAATCTTTAAGTTCATCTTCTTGGTATGCTTTTTTGCCAGCGAAATAACCCTGCAGAGTCTTTGCGGATACTCCCGGAGCAATACCAAACCCACAAAAGCCTAAACCCAATGTTTTTAATAAATACCTTCTCTTCATACGCTTAATTATTAAGGATTGTTGTTCTTATTTATACTCGTCAGCATAGCAGTTTTTTTCTTTTATTAAACGAAGAAAAACTGATTGGAAAAACATTACTCAACTTAGTTTTTGTAAACTTCACGATGCTAAATTTATGCATATTCGTAATTTGATGAGCAATTATTATTCCTAAACATAGTTGTCGGCATAATTTAATGAGTGTTGAGCAATTTGCGATATTTCATAGAGTTGAGTCTAGTTCAACACTTTCAGCGCTTATGTCATCGATTTCAAGATAATACAGGTCACACATGAGTTTTAATGGACAAAAACTAGTCATTTTACATCAGCGCCAATTATTTCAAGCCAAGAAGCGTATTGATTACTTGTTACATATTTTATCGTAAAAACCCAATAATAATGATATTTATTTATTTAAATACAATGAGTTACATATTTTTTAGTTAGTTTGATGTTCTACATTAGTTAGTTTAGTATTTCTTATCTTGGGACTATATATATAGACAGTATTGTGCACTGCACAAATTCATTTATACTGCATGGCTGAATTTTATAGGAAAGGTGCAATTATGTTTTCTGGCGAGACAGTAGAACTACTCAAAAAAATATCAGATTCTCATCTTGAGATGACGAGCAAATTCCTGACAACGAGTCTGGAGAACTTAAATAAGACAAACTCCACTCTATTCAAACCTGAGCTTATCAATGAATTAAAAGATAAAATTAACAAATCGTCATCAATAAGTCAGGATAATATCCAATTATTCAATGACCACCTAAAGCTCTTCCAATATGCAATGTCTAAATCTATGGGCATCGAAACTGACAAGGTGATTTCTCCAGACAAATCAGACAGGCGTTTTTCAGACGAATCATGGAATGAAAACATTGCTTTTGATTATATAAAACAATTTTATTTGCTGAGTTCCAAGTACATACTTAATACTGGCCTTGAAAACAAACAGATCGATAAAAAATATGCAAAAGAAATCGATTTTTATACTAGACAATGTGTTGATGCATTATCTCCTAGTAATTTTGCTGTAACCAACCCCACTGTATTAAAAGAAACCGTTGATAGTAAAGGCGAGAATATAGTTCAAGGTATCAATGCGCTATTCGACGATTTAGTGCGTGGTAAAGGACAAACATTAATGACAAAAATGACGGATACATCGTCATTTGAAATCGGGAAAAATATAGCAACAACACCGGGCAAAGTTGTATTTCAGAATGAATTAATTCAACTTATTCAATATGCACCCACAACCAAAACAGTTTTTGAGACACCGCTTCTTATAGTGCCACCCTGGATAAACAAGTTTTACATCCTGGATTTAAGAGAAGAAAACAGTTTTATTAAATGGGCTGTAGATCAGGGACACACAGTCTTTGTTATTTCCTGGAAAAATCCTGATGCAAGCTACGCAGACACTAAATTTGAAGACTACATGACAAAAGGTGTATTAACTGCAATAGATCAAGCCAAACAAGAAACCGGCATCAACCATGTTAATGCTATTGGATATTGCATAGGTGGCACCTTACTTGCGGCGACAAATGCCTATCTTGCAAGTAAACGACGTAAACCTATCAAATCTGCTACCTATTTCACAACCTTGGTCGATTTTGAAGAACCTGGAGATTTAGGTGTATTTATCTCTGAAGAGAAACTTGATTCACTAGATGCTGATATGGAGAAAGATGGGTTTCTTGATGGTTCGACAATGGCAACGGTCTTTAATATGTTGCGAGCAAATGATCTTATTTGGCCTTTCTTTATCAATAACTATTTGTTAGGTAAAGAACCTACTGCTTTTGATTTGCTTTATTGGAATTCAGATTCAACTCGTATACCAGCAAAAGCTCATAGCTACTACCTTCGCACTTGTTATCTTCATAATTTATTACGCGAACCTGGTGGCATTGTATTGAATGGCACTCCTATAGATTTACGAAAGATTAAAATCCCAACTTATTTTATCTCTACACGAGAAGATCATATTACTCCGTGGAAATCGACCTACGAAGGTGCTCGATTGATGTCAGGCCCCACTCGTTTCGTCTTAGGTGGTTCAGGGCATATTGCGGGCATAATTAATCCTCCGGTAAAAAATAAATATAATTATTGGACCAATGATGAAATTGAAAACGACCCGGATAACTGGCTGGATAACGCCAAAAGCAATGAAGGTTCATGGTGGACTGACTGGCAAAAATGGATTAAAACAAAATCAGGTAAAAAAATACCTGCGCGTAAGCCTGGAGAGAATCTTAAGGCAATCGAAGATGCACCTGGCAGCTACGTAAAAGAGCGAATTGCTGACTAAACAGTTCCTATGATAATTAAAATAGAGATTATCTTTTAAATAAGTACCGCTACAATTTACATTTGGAGAAGGAAACAATGGCAAAAGCAAGTGCAAGACATATTTTGGTTGATAGTGAAGACCAATGCGCATCACTTAAACAACAAATTGAAGATGGTGCTGATTTCGCAGAAGTCGCTAAAGAACATTCAAGTTGTCCCTCTGGTCGAAGTGGCGGAGACTTAGGTGAATTTGGTCCAGGGCAAATGGTAAAAGAATTTGATGAAGTCGTATTTAGCGGCGACCTAAGTACAGTTCACGGACCTGTGAAAACTCAATTTGGATATCACTTGTTGGAAATCACAAGTCGAGAAGATTAATAGTCTCTGTTAACAAACTATTTTGAAAAGTCTCAGGTGTTAACCTGAGACTTTTCGAGTTGTACGTTATTACTTCACTGGCTTGAGCCGATACAACTTCCCTCTTGAGTCATCGCTTATGAAATAAAGAAGCCCATCCAGTCCTTGCTGAATTTCCCTTATTCGTCCAAAGTCACCATCAAGCAATCTTTCTTCATTAATCACTTTGTTATTCTTCATTTCTAATCTAGCCAATTGACCAAACACCAATGAGCTCACAAATGCGTTACCTTTCCATGCGGGGAACTTATCCCCTGTATAAAACATAAGACTAGAGGCTGCTATAGAAGGCACCCAATAATGAACTGGTTGTGCCATACCCTCTTTTTCTGTGCCCTCACCTATCTTAGTTCCAATAACATAATTCACACCATAGGTAATAATTGGCCAACCATAATTTACACCTGGCTGCATTAGATTCAATTCATCACCACCCTGTGGCCCATGCTCAATGGTCCAAACATCACCTGTCTCTGGATGAGCCGCAATTCCTTGCATATTACGATTCCCATAGGTGTATATTTCTGGTTTAGCTGCTGGGTTATTGATGAAGGGATTCTCTTGTGGAATTGTCCCATCCTTATTTATCCGAATAAGAGAACCTGCATGATCATTGATCTCTTGTGCACGTTCCTTAGTGCCTCTATCACCAAGAGTTATGTACAAATGCCCTTCTTTGTTTATTAATAATCGCGAACCGAAATGATGCCCTCCTCTAGATTTTGGTAATGCCCTAAACAGTGTTTTAACTTCAGTTAATTCATTGTCTATTAATTTAGCACTGGCCACTTCAGTACCGATACCAGTTTTATCGGCACCAGAATAAGAAAAGTAGATTGTTTGGTTATTTTTAAAATCAGGATCAAATGCTATATCAAGTAGCCCACCCTGTCCTTTGGCTTTAATTTTAGGCAACCCTTTAATTGGTTCTGACAACTCTCCATTCTCAACCAGACGTAATCGACCTGGACGTTCCGTCACGAATATTTGCCCATCAGGGGAAAAGTCGACTGACCATGGGTTTTCTAAACCTTCAACGACAGTCTCAACTGTAAACGAATGCTTTTTTGAAGAATAGATTTCATTTGCTTTGATTGGAGAAAAGAAACACAGGGCTAAGATAAAGCTAATATTTAAAATTTTCATAAAGTACACATCCAGAGATTTATTAATGTATTAACTCAAGGTTTATCTGCCAAAACAATAACACGGGTTGGAGCAGGATATCCTTCAACAGTTCTACTGTTATCTTCTTGGTCCAGGAAATTACTTAAAGATTCAAATTTCATCCATTCTGTTTGACGTTGTTCATCGCTCGTAGTTTTTGTGACGTCAATTATACGAGCATTTTTAAAGCCTGCCTGCTCTACCCAATGAATAATGGTTTCAGTATTTGGAATAGCCCAAACATTATTCATCTTTGCATATCTACCATCTGGAATGAGCACATCCATATTCAGATCATCAATCACCAATGTCTCCAAGACCAACTCTCCCCCTGCTTTTAAGCAATTGAGGCATTGCCTTATATGTTCTATTGGATCGCGGCGATGGTAAATTACACCCATTGAAAAAACAGTATCAAAATTTAATTCAAAATCGGGTAACTTTTGTATGCCGAACGGCAACAGATCTATATTGGCATCAGGAATATATTTTTTGATCGCAGTAAACTGCATATAGAATAATAAGGTTGGATCGAGACCAACAATATGTCGTGCATTGTTTCCCAGCATGCGCCAACCATAATAGCCATTACCGCAACCGATATCTAAAACCATGCGTTCATCTAATGGTTTAATATGCTTTTCAAGGCGAGACCACTTCAGATCTGATCGCCATTCGGTATCTATTAAACACCCAAATAGATTAAAAGGACCTTTTCTCCATGGCATCAATTCTTTCAGTTGCTGCTTCAACTCCTCAGCAGTCTCTTCAGAACAATCAATAACATTACCAATTTGCACGTTGTTCGAATCAAGCGAGATTTGTGATGGCACGATAACGGGTAAATTATCAATGGCTGCCTTCCATCGAGAATAATCGCCATGATTTAAATTATTGAAATAATCTGCTAACTGCGGCTCCAATATTTCTGCCCACCTCGGCATAGAACAAGCATTTAGGACATCAAACAGTCTTTTGAAATACATATTAAGAAAAAACTATTTTCTTGCTATTAAAGAAACAAAATTAAAACATTTCAGCCAAGTGATTGACTGTAAAAAACCCGCATTACTTAAACGCTGCTGGTGTTCTTCCAAGGATTCTGGAATTAATACTTTTTCCAACGCATCTCGCTTGTTGGCAATCTCAAGCTGTTCATAGCCATTCAGTTCCTTCATATGATGATGGAGTTGAATCAGCATATCGTTTTCCAGCCCATCTTCAAAAACTATTTTTTCAGATAAAACCAGTACCCCTCCTGGCAATAACCCTTGATAAATTTTATCTATAAGGGATTGACGCTGAGCCAAAGGAATAAATTGCAAAGTAAAGTTCATTACTACAACAGATGCATTTTCTATATTTGTTCGTAGGGCATCACCTAATTCAAACGCAATTTTGTTTTTGTGATTATCCTGAGAGATATTTTTATTACATAAATCGATCATTGCTCGTGAATTATCAATCGCGATGATATTGCAGCTTTTATTCTTCACTCCTTGTTGAATAGCCATACTCGCAGCACCCAGTGAACACCCAAGATCATAAATATTAGAGTGGTCCTGTACATATTTATCGGCAATAACACTTAACATCGCAATAGTTAATGGATAACCAGGCACAGATCGTTCGATCATGTCAGGAAAAACTTCGGCAACACGTTGAGTAAACTCAAATGGTTTGATCGGTCCACTATCAGATCGATATAAAATATCTTTGTTACTCATATTGCATTTATAGCCTATTGAGGAAAGTACACCGGCGATTGCTCCGGAGACCATTGATTGTATTTTTTCATGCAATCTTTGAATAAATTACTCTGTTCTATATTGTTATACCAACAATTAAGCAATTGATATGAGCTTGACTTGAACCAATTAAGGTCCACGTTCGCAAACTGTCGTATAAATGGAAATATAGAAACATCTGAAAACGACATATGATCAGCAGTTAATGAGACACCTTGTGTGTCATTTAAGCATTTTTCGAGCAGGTCCAAATAGTCTTTGGTCTTGTCACGATAATAATCTTGTGAATATTCAGGATATCCAATGTGATATTTATAACGATCCAGATAGTATTTGAATTCATTGTCATTACGTTCAACCAAGGGTTGTCCCAGTGATACATCTTCATTTAACCAGTCATCTGGATCATCCTGATGCAATGCCCAAAGCATAACATCGAGACTTTGATCAATTATAGTATCATCAGGCGTTAGCAATACCGGCACCGTGCCTTTACTAGACAACGACATCATAGACTCAGGTTTGTCTTTTAATAAGACTTCTCTGTATTCACACTTTATATTTGCCTGATAGATTGCCATTCTTGCTCGCATGGCATAAGGGCAACGTCTAAAGGAATAAAGTATCGGGTACTTATCCATCAAAGTGTTTATATATTAGACGTATAATATCTGACTACATCTTTGCGCCGATATGTTTTTCATTGCGTTGCTTTGCCAGAGTCACCTGCCGTTGTCGCTCATTAAAACCAGAGCGTTGTTCCGCAGTTGTCTCATTGATGCAACGTGGACATGAGACTCCTTCTTCATAATCCTTCGATTTCATATCTTCATCAGTAATAGGCCGTCTGCATGCGAAGCACTGATCATAATTACCTTCGGCAAGTTGATGGTCAACAGAAACGCGACTATCAAATACGAAGCATTCTCCTTCCCAAAGACTTTCTTCTTGCTTAACTTCTTCAAGGTACTTAAGTATGCCGCCATTGAGCTGATAAACCACTTCAAATCCTTGTTCAAGCATATAGGCGCTAGCCTTTTCACAACGAATGCCGCCAGTGCAAAACATAGCCACTTTTTTAGTTTTCGCAGGATTTAGCTGGTTTGTTACATAGTCAGGAAATTCACGAAAATTTGTAGTGTCTGGTGAGACAGCATCTTTGAATGTTCCAATTTGGTATTCATATTCATTGCGAGTATCAATTAGCAACACGTCTGGATCACTAATAATATCATTCCATTGATCCGGGTCAACACGGATGCCTGATCGATCCGATGGTTTAATATTGGGCTGCCCCATTGTGACGATCTCTTTCTTCAGCTTCACTTTAGTCCTGTGAAATGGAATTTCATCTGCGTAAGATTCTTTATATTCAAGATCAGCCAAACGTCCATCTGTTTTCAGAAAATTCAAAAGTTCATCTATGGCGCGACGTGTCCCGGCAAGAGTTCCATTCAGTCCTTCTTCTGCCAGCAGCAAAGTCCCATAAATGTCTCGTTCCTGACAAAAAGACAACACGATAGGCTGCATAGCCTCATAGTTGTCAAGTCGAACAAATTTATACATCGCTACAATGACAATCGCATCGGTCATTTCATATATCTCGTTGGTTTAAAATAAGGTTGTAATTATAGTATTACTGGGAGCAGTATCAATTCTGATTTAAGCTTAAGCACCTTTCCCTTAGGTGCACTATACTACGTACTAACTTTAGCCTGTTTATATACGTAGATTATCTATTAGAAAACAAACATCCTCATAATACTAAATTAATTGACTAAATTGCCGATAACACCCTATGGACTCAAATCATAAATCTGGCAGAAATGAGAGAAGAAATTATTACCGTACACTCAATGTGCAACCAGATGCCTCGCTAGAAATCATCAAAAACAATTATCGTACTTTATTGCAGAAGTTGCGTTTACACCCTGATTTGGGAGGAAAGCACTGGAATGCCTCGATAATCAATGAGGCATACAATGTTTTGAGACATCCACAAAAACGTGCGGCCTACGATAAAAACCTGTTAAAACAATATGGCGTACGTAAATTATCACAAGGCCATCTTGAAAAATCGACGCCTAATGAATCCGCGAAAATATCATACACAAAGGATATACACGGAAATCAAAGAAATTATTATCGACTATTTAATATACAACCCGATTCACCAGTCAGCATCATAAAGACAAGTTATTTAACTTTATCAAAGAACTCAGACCTGCCAAAAGAATCACTAAATGAAGCTTATCGTATTCTCAGCAATCCTGAAAAACGTGCCTTGTATGATCGACTAATAACTCGTTATCCTCACCCTGAAGCATTAGAAAAATTAAATACTGGAAAACAAAAACAGCCGGTTAAAACCTTAGGTTTGTCAATTTACACAGAGGCGGAACCGCGATCTCCCAAGGCAAATAATAAATCAATTAACAACTCATATTACCAGCCCGTTATCACTCAGTACTGCACATTTTGTAAGACACCTCATGAACAGAGTCCGTGTAAAGACACAGCCCCTCTATGTGGTGAATGCAATAGCCCTTTATTCCCACCATCAAAATCATTTATCGATCAACAACGTCGAGACATTGTGCGATTAACAAACAATAGTAAGGTTCAGCTATACACCTATTGGCCGGGTAAATTTAGCATAGGAACTGTAACCGACATCTCTCCACTTGGCATACAGCTAGTTTCATCAATCGAACTACCGAAAGATCAAATAATTAAAGTTGATGGTGAAGATTTTAAAGCAGTCGGAATCGTGTCACATACGAACAGAAACAAACAAGAAATATCCAAAGACAAGCATACAACAGGGATTCAATTTTTAACCGTTAACTTTAACAAAAACAAAGGTCAATTCTTCTCTGAAACTGCATGATCTTTAACACACAATTGTAAGCACCTATATCAGTATTTATTAAGGGTGAAGATAAAAAACTTTATTCATAATCTTCCACGTCCCCTCAAACTTAAGCAGTGTAAATAAATCTGTAAATTTATGGCCTGTCCAATTGTCAAGTTCGAGCCGAACCGTTGCAACTGTTCCAACAATATCTATATCGGCTATTTTTGCATCGAGCTCAGTCGCTGCACCATTACCATCATGCCATTCAAAAAGATTTTGTATCGGACCAGCAAATAAATCATCGCCAATATAACCAAAGATCGTTGCGTCAGGATGAAAAGCAGGTCTCATATCATCCCCTTTCCCGGATATGGCGCCATCAATATAGTATTGAACAGTTTTTTCAATCATTGATCGATCATCACTCATGACATTATTCTCCTGAAATGGATATAAATATTTTAATATATTATAAAATCAAGCGCTCTGACCTTTTGAATTTCTCGGTGTCTTCATTAGGCATCTATCTTTAAATCACTAGATACCTAGCAACCACTTGATCAGATACTTGGCGGCAAAACCTAAGATACCTAAGCCGAGTGCAAAAAACAGCACAAAGGTGCCAAACTTGCCGGCATTAGAATCGCGCGCAAGCTTCCACACGATAAACAGCATGTAGCTGATGAAAAAGCCAAGACCATACGTCAACCCAAGTTCGGATAGCTGTTGCTCGGTAATACTCATGGCGTCAGTTACGGTTGATAGTGGTTCGGACTGGCAGATCGCTAGCGTTAACGAGGTCCCGGTATAGTCGCCACGAGGCATGCCCCATTACCGGGTATAACAAGATAAAGCCAAGCATTGCACTCGCCAGTGACAAGCCAGTCAGCAACATCAACGTCATCGCCCAACAGGCCAGCGTTGCTGGATTACGGCCGACCGTATGTATGCTGATCACCAGTGCATTCGACAGCGGTATATCCCGATCCATTAGCAAAGGAACGGTGATGACCGTGCCTGCAAAAACAAGGCTCGCACCCAGCGCCCCGAGCAGCATCCACATCGAGAACAGTATGTCACCCTGGTTAACCACGTAGCGCAGGAAATCGAGTGGAGTATGGATCTCAATGTTGACGAACAGCTCGAACATTATCACTGAAAATACGATCCAGGCGATCGCCAAACCGACTAACAACACCCCGAAGCGTATCAGAGATAGGCCGCCGTGGCGCCAGACCGCTATCACATCAGCAAAGCCGACGGCATTGTCCTCATCAAGTCGTCGACTCAATGCATATAGACCAGTAGCCAAAATCGGGCCGACCAACAACAGGGCGGAAAATGTAGCTATCGCAAGATGCCAGTTGCCATATGTGGAAATAGCAATTATCAAGCACGCCACTGTCACCAACAGACCATGTAGAGTGCTAGCGGCACCAGTACGCCTTGTATCCTGCCATCCCCGGCGTAGCCAGTTCGCAATGACTGACGGTGGCAATTCATGTACCGGCGGTACATTGATCTGTTGGTAGGTTGGCAACAGACTCACGTTAAACTCACTCGGTCTGTTTTTATATTCTTATCTAACATCATGTTTTTATTTAATACTGGATCTTTTACAAGAGTATAAGATTTAAAACCGTAGCCTGCTCCCTATTATTACCTGGGGGTTGGAGTATTTGAAACTACATTCCTACTTTTCAAACACTCTTACCCTTTGATTTCATAAATCATTCGCCATGCTGATTCATTTTTCCCTATGCACTAAGTTAATTGACTTCATATTAAGCTGACTTTTTACCAATCTTATATATGCCAATCCATGTGAAGTAATTTGATAGTACTTCTATTTTTATGGGAAATATAAAAAGCCGCAGTAATCTTTCAATCACTGCGGCTTTTCTTTTTATACTTATCATCCTTGATATCTGTTTTAGTTAAATATTACGAAGCAGCTTCCACCTGAACTAGGTTATCTGAAAATGAAGGTGAATGTCCCATGTCTCCAAACTCAGCAGAACTGATAGAGTTAACTGTACCGTTATTCAATTGGCGCCAGTAACCTAAGGTCGCAACTACAATCCCCGTATTAACATCATCGGTAATCTGTGCCACACCTTCAAACGCACCACGGTCATTGAATACTTTCACCGTGTCACCTTCATTGATGTTACGTGTGCTCGCATCAGCCGCATTGATCATTACAAACTGTTCACCCTGACCTTTAATCTTGTGATCCATATTCGCATAACAAGAATTCAAGAAGCCGTGACTCTTTGGTGAAACAATATTCAATGGATATTTCTTAGCTAATTCTGGGTTTGTCTCAGGTCTTTCTCGTGATTCGACATAATCTGGCAAGCTGTCTAAGTCTTCACCCGGTTGAAAGCCTTCGTACATTTGCCTAAACGGCGCTGCGACAAAATTCTTCGCTCCCACTACTTCAAACTCACACTTGCCTGACGGAGTTGGGAAGTTGCCTTCTTTGTGCGGACAACGGTCGTCTTTAGTTCCAACATTGAGGCGAGCATAACCATTGTTACGCAAGTATTCTAAATCAATGCCATCACACGCAGGTGCATCCCAATCAATGAAGTTCTCAAGACATTCAGAATCAGACCATTTCAAACGCTCATCTTCATAGCCCATCAATACTGATAAACGACGGAAGATTTCATTATTTGGAATAGCTTCTCCCGGAGACTCAACACTCTTGGCGTTGTAAGTAAGATACAAGTGACCCCATGACAAAATAATGTCTTCGAGTTCAGCGCCCATAGAAGCCGGTAAAACAATATCCGCATACGATGCCGTATCTGAAAGAAAATGTTCCGCCGAAACCATAAACATATCTTCGTTCATCAAACCTTCGACAATTTTATCAGTCTCCGGTGCTTGCGTAACCGGATTCGAGTTCCAGCACATAAATGATTTAATCGGCACTTCCGTTTTAATCTCTCCGGTTAGTGCACGACCAATTTGCAGGTTACTTAAAACCGGGGTTCCTTCCGGAATTAAATCAGGACGACAAATCACATCAAACTTGTAGGGATGTTCCCAGACAGGGAATTGTGTAACGCCCCCACCAACGTGTTTCCACGCACCTGTTAAGCCAGGAATACAGGTCACCGCGCGTATCGTTTGGCTTCCACCGTAGGTTCGTTCCAGTGCTACACCCATGCGTATTGCTGCTGGTTGTGAGGTTGCGAGTTCTTTCGCAAACTGACGAATGTCATCTGCGGATACACCTGTAATCTCTGCTGCCCATTCCGGTGTTCGGTCTTTCGCCCGTTCAGCTAGGGCATCAAATCCCACTGTGTGATTGGCGACGTAATCTTTATCCGTCAGATCTTGTTCTATTATGCTGTTAATCACGGCCATCGCTAACGCTCCGTCAGTACCCGGCTTTGGAGCAATATGCCAATCAGCTTGTTTAGCAGTTTTTGATTTATACGAATCAATCACCACCACCTTGGCACCTTTTTGTTGGGCTTCTTTAACAATCGCCCAGTGATGCAGATTAGTGCTGACGCTGTTACACGCCCAGATAACGATGTATTTAGAGTGGATGTAGCTTTCAGGATCAACACCGGCTGTAGGACCTACGGTTAATAACCACGCAGTACAGGAGCCCTCACCACAGAATGTTCTTTCCATGACGGTTGCACCCATGCGATTAAAAAAAGCATCGCCACCATTCAAGCCATGAACCAGTCCCTGATGACCAAGATAGCTATAAGGCACGATGGCACGAGGGCCATATTCTTGGATAATGGCTTTCCATTTATCGGTAATTTCGGTTAATGCTTCATCCCAGGTAATTCGTTCAAATTGTTTGCTGCCTTTAGGGCCAGTGCGGCGCATGGGATATAACAAACGGTCAGGATGATAGTGTCGTTTTTCGTAGTCTTTTAATTTGACGCAGAGGCCGCCGCGGGTCATTGGGTGGTCTTTGTTGCCTCGGACTCCAGCTACTTTTCCATCTTCTATATCAAATATCATTGCACAAGTATCTGGACAATCATGCGGACAACCACCAAATGCTGTTTCTTTTATTACTGCGGCCATATTATTTACCCTCTGACTTTTATAATTTTATTTTTAAAATAAGCTGTTAACTATAAATTAATCAATACTGGTCAATAATCATAAGTTTTATTAGCCCGTATTTAACTATTAAGTATCGACTTATTCGTGTCTTATCCCTGCGTGGTATTATGAACGTCTCACTTGAGTTTGTATATTATCTAATTTATTCTTATTTATCAATGACTTAAATTTTTATCAACTAAAAATATATTTTGATAAAACTCTCACAATGGGATGTAATTAGATTTTTAAATTTATTAAAGAATTGGAATTTAGTGTTAATGACTAATCTGAATAACGAATTAGAGTCAAATGGTTATGTGCCTGATGCGGCATTAACAACCACTCTTGAACTGATGGAAAATCTCGATAGACCACTACTTATAGAAGGTGATGCTGGTGTTGGGAAGACTTCTATCGCAATTACACTAGCGAGGATACATGAGTGTGAATTAATTCGATTACAGTGCTATGAAAACCTTGATGTTCAATCTTCTGTCTATGAATGGAATTACTCAAAACAATTACTCTGGATTAATTCTCAAAACAATCAAAAAACAGAACGTGATATTAACCATATCTTCAGTCAAGATTTTTTGCTTGAACGACCATTACTAAAAGCTATCAGACAGAAAAAGCCCCCAATTCTTTTGATAGATGAAATTGATCGTGCTGATGAAGCTTTTGAAGCCTTTTTATTAGAGCTTCTATCAGAGTTTCAGATAAGCATCCCGGAATTGGGCACGATAAAAGCGGAATCAATTCCACGAGTTATTATAACTTCAAATGGTACTCGTGAGCTCAGTGATGCACTTCGTCGTCGTTGCTTGTACCATTATCTGGAATACCCTGACAGTGACAGAGAGTTTCTGATTATTGAGCAAGCGGTGCCGAATATAAATAAGAAACTAAATCGACAGATTGTAGACTTTATACAGGCATTACGTGCTCAAGATTTACGCAAGAATCCTGGTATAGCAGAAACGTTAGATTGGTCTGCAGCACTAATTGGCATGGGCGTTAAAGACCTGATCGAATCTAAAGAATTAATTTCAAAAACATTAAGTTGTTTACTTAAGACGCAAGAAGATTGTGAATTAATCAATAACAAGACATTAGAAAAGTTATTTCACACTGCATCATGATCAATGCGCAAATCAGTGACCGGATTGTCGAGTTTACGCATCTCCTTCGCAACAAGGGTCATATTATTGGCATAAAAGAACTTACTGACAGCATGAGAATAATGGGAGAGTTGAATCACCCTGATGAGCACTCAACTCTACATCACTTGCGTTCACTCTATTGTCGAAACAAAGATGAATGGCAACAATTTGAAAACTTGTTTATGTCTTTCTGGTATCCCATAACCTCAATAGTTGAGTCAAAAAACACTACTCAAAAAAACAAGACAACTTTTCTTAATAAACAGGATAAAAACATAAGTGGTATCGCCGGTACCACAACAGCCATGTTTGAAAGTATGGCGGATTCAATCAAATATGCCGCCGGGAAACAAAATACTATCTCTAAAGCAGATTTCCGTTTCCTCAATAATCATCATGCCATGCGTGAAGCAGAAAATCTTGCAGAGAAATTAGCATTGCAACTCAGAGCACGCAGTCGAATGCATCGAAAAATTGTATCAAAAGGTAGGAACATTGATATACGTCACACCATTAGACGTAACATGGCGCATGGCGGTCTACCTCTGCATCCAGTTTTTAGTATTAAACATAAAAAACCGCCGCATCTTGTCATATTGCATGACGTATCTCATTCGATGACATGGAACAATCCGCTGTTGTTTCGATTTGCCCGAGGCCTAATCAAGGCGTGTCCAGAGAGTGAGGCATTTGTATTTCATACGCGATTATTTTGTGTCACAAAACTTTATCGTGAAAAATCAATTCAACAAATGAGAAACAAACTGGAATCAAACAATCATCTTTGGCTAGGCGGGACCTGTATCGCCGAATCATTGAAGTATTTTAATCAGCACTATGCGAAAGCAGCTTTAAGAAAGAACGCTATCGTCATAATCATCAGCGATGGCTTTGACACAGATGCACCTGAATATCTTGCAACACAATTAAATCTCATAAAAAGTAAAAGCAAACAGATTATCTGGTTAAATCCAATGTTAGGACGAAAGACTTACACATCCGGCACTGAAACTATGTTGGCCGCCAAACCTTTTGTCGACCACTTCGTACCAGCTCACAGTGTCGATGCATTGCGTAGCGTTATTTACAAAATGAAGCTATAAGAAACCTCAGATCAACAGCATCTCGTTTAAAAAGACCTCAAGTATTTATTTTTACTGAATATACAGTTTCAAGATAATATCTAAATCAAGGCTATTTCCCCTAAAGAAAGTTACAAAAAATGCCGATAAAGGCATGTAAACCAATATTCCGAAAATAATTCGTAGGGAAAATGTTATGGCCATTTGGAGCTTAAAAGGTAAAAAAGTCCTCATAATTGATGATTTTCAGGAAATGCGTGTAATGCTAAGAACAATGGTCGAACCATTGGCGCCTGAAATGATCAAGCTCGCACAAAACGGTGAAGACGCAATTGAGTGTCTGGAAAACAATAAATTTGATGTTGTCTTTTGCGATTACAATCTCGGCAAAGGTAAAGACGGTCAACAAGTGCTTGAAGAAGCAAAACACCGCGAGCTATTGAGCTATGACTCAATCTACATGATGTGCACCGCTGAAAACACCTCCGAGATGGTCATGGGTGCCATTGATTACTTGCCAGATGACTATATCTCCAAACCATTCAATAGGACGGTGATTCACGCCCGCTTAAAGAAACAACTCGAGAAAAAAGAAAATTTAAAAGATATATCTAAAGCAATGGCGGACAAGAACCATAAAAAAGCGATCGCCTATTGCGATAAATTATTACAAAACAATCCTCCAAATAGACTAGACCTTTTGAAAATAAAAGGAGAGTTACTCACCACGCTCGGCAATTATGACGTCGCTGCTGATCTTTATGAAGATATAATTGAAGAAAGAGATATTCCATGGGCTTACCTCTCACTGGGAAAAGTACGTTACCTACAAGACGACTTTGATGAAGCCTTAGAGGTGTTTGAAGGGCTGGTCAAAGAAAATTCATCTAACGTGGCAGCTTATGATTGGTTAGCAAAAACCTATGAGGCCCTAGATGAGATCGATAAAGCACAAGAAATGCTAAGCATCGGTGTTATCAAGTCTCCAAAGTCCCTGATACGTCAGCGTAAACTCGCACAAGTCGCCTATAAAAATGAAGATCTGGAGACAGCACAATCTGCATTCGAACATGCGATTAGTGTCGGACAACATTCTTGTTACAAACAACCCGATGATTACAATGGTCTTGCCAAAACACTTGTAGACTCAGGACACCCTGACGACGCTTTCAATCTTGTCGAAAAAATGGCAAAAGATTTTAAAAACGATTCAAACGCAGAAATGGTCGCTGCCATTACAAAAGGCATGATTCATTCCTCCAAAGGAGATAAAGAAGCCGCAGAACAATGCTTACAAGGTGCTATGGAACTGTTTAACCAGAATCCTCAAGGACTCTCTACTGACATTGCGCTTGAACTAACCGATCTGTGTTTATCTGCTGGCAAGGAAGACGATGCCAATGAAATTACAAGAAACCTTGTGCGCAACCATCATGACGACAAAAAGCTGATAGAAAGAACTAAGAAAATTTATGCTGCTGCAGGTAAGTCAGATGCAGGCGATGCGTTAATCGATAAAACCACTACAGAAATAGTCGAGATAAACAATAAAGGCGCGCACCTGCTAAAAGAAGGCAAGCTTGAAGAATCTATAGAGTTATTCATGAAGGCAGCACGCGGCATGCCAGATAACACAGTCGTTAATTTGAATGCAGCCTATTCCATCATGATGCAGATGAAGAAAACGGGCAAAATTAAAAAATATAGTTCACGCGTAGAGAGTTACCTAGAGCGTGTTCATAATATCGACCCTGCCAATAAAAAATATCATGAAATGATGGAAATGTTACAACGTCTTAGTGCCAATACAAAAGCAAAAGCGGCATAAACACGGGACAGAACAATGAATGTCGCACCAGAATTTGACTACTCCACACTTTTAGCAAGTTCGATACATGAGGTTAAAAACTCACTCAATATGCTATTGAATTCAATAGACCAGGTTGTCACAGAATATGATGAAGAGACCTGCCCTGCCTATAAGATGTTTTCGCAAATTCAATACGAAAGTAAGCGAGTAAATGACGATCTGGTGGAGTTACTAGCAATATATCGTATTCGAAACAACCAATACTCAGCCAACATAGATGAATATTCTCTATCAGATTTTCTACATGAAAATATTGGTCAGCATGAGGCGATGATTCTAAATCGAAAGATTGATTATACAATTGATTGTAGCGATGACCTTTATTGGTTCTTCGATCGTGACTTATTAACCGGTGTAATCAGTAACGTCATTAACAATCTTTATAAATACACAAAAGATAAGCTACATATTTCTGCAGTTAGAGATAAGGAATATATGGTTATAAAAATTATGGACAATGGCCCTGGTTACCCGAAAGACATGCTTGTTTCGAGCGATGATAAGCAGAAGTCTATTAGCTTCGATCAGGCAAGCACTGGTCTTGGCTTATATTTTTCACGTCTCGTCGCAGAACTGCATAAAAATAAAAGTCGCCATGGTTTTATAAAAACTACTAATGAAGGCATCAATGGCGGAGGTTGTTTTTCTATCTACTTGCCTTAATTTCTACGACTAGTTCACATTCTAAGCATATAAAAAAGATGGGCCTGAAAACTGACTATCTTCTTGTTCTAACTCATGAAAATTATCTATCTCGTCACGATTCACAATAGTTTTAATACACAATTATAAATGAGATATTTTCTCTTCTAACGCTTTAACTAAGGCACTGAATTACATCGAGTTTAGTGTAAAAACACGCAGCTTTCGCACATTTACTCCCAACTTATCCACAGGAAATCCGGAGCTAAGTCACAGGCCATTCCACATCATCTAGTGGTTTAATAAGTACTTGACCACATTTTATTGTGGTGTTATACATTCATTTACAGAACAAACATCAACAAATTTCGAGCACCGTTCACATAATCGAAACATGTAAAAAAGAAAAACTGGAGGGGTAAATGGAGGCAGAAGGTACTGCTGATATAGAATCGGCTGTTAGCGCTACAGACGATAGTCTCAATGCTGGCAAAGTCGATACTAATACAGACACATATAAGCCTGATTATTTGACTGGTCAACTGAGTCAATATCATGTTATTCGCCGTAATGGCAAGGTCACTGCATTTGACCTTGGAAAAATTTCTGTGGCCATGACCAAGGCGTTTATCAATGTTGAAGGCGGTACCGCAGCAGCCTCTACCCGTATTCATCAAATCGTAGAATCATTGACACAACAAGTCGTTAATGCGCTTACACGGCGTATGCCTGATGGTGGCACGGTTCATATTGAGGATATTCAAGATCAGGTAGAACTGTGTCTTATGCGTGCAGGCGAGCAAAAAATAGCACGCGCATATGTCATCTATCGTGAAGAACGTTCCCGAGAACGTGCGGCTGAAGCTGCAATAAACCCATCATCACAACAAAAAACGACCTCAATCCAAATCAATGTCAAACAACTGGATGGTCAAAAAACGCCGCTCGATGAAGCACGTTTACGCGCTGTTGTTACTGAGGCCTGTAAAGGCTTTTCTGAGGTTGATGCAGAGCTGATTATTCAAGATTCTCTTAATAACTTATTCGATGGTATCGACGAGGTCGACGTTGGTAATGCATTAGTGATGTGTGCCAGAACCTTGATCGAAAAAGAGCCTGATTATACCTATGTCGCGGCATGTCTATTACTGGATAAAATGCGTCAAGAAGCCCTGACTTTTATTGAAGGCTCAATGACCCAAGCGACGCATCAAGAAATGAGTGAACGTTATGGTTCTTATTTCAAAAAATACATCAGTACTGGATCGGATTTGGGACTGATTGATCATGAATTAACCAAATATGATCTGGATCGATTGGGTGATGCTATTCAGCCGGACCGTGATCGTCAATTCACTTATCTCGGATTACAAACGCTTTACGATCGCTATTTTATTCACTCTGATGAGTTTCGTTTTGAATTGCCCCAAGCATTTTTTATGCGCGTTGCCATGGGTTTGGCCATCAATGAATTGGATCGTGAAGGACGAGCTATAGAATTTTATGAACTCTTATCATCGTTCGATTTCATGAGTTCAACTCCTACCCTGTTTAATTCAGGGACCTGTCGACCACAACTCTCTAGCTGTTATCTAACAACAGTCCCGGATGATCTAGACGGTATATTCTCGGCTATTAAAGATGACGCTATGTTGTCTAAGTTTGCCGGTGGTTTGGGTAATGACTGGACTCCTGTTCGTGCCTTAGGAGCGCATATCAAAGGCACCAATGGCAAATCGCAGGGCATTGTTCCGTTCTTGAAAGTGGCTAACGATACTGCTGTAGCTGTCAATCAGGGTGGCAAACGTAAAGGTGCTATGTGTGCCTATCTTGAAACCTGGCATATGGACATCGAAGAGTTTCTTGATTTACGCAAGAACACCGGTGACGAACGTCGGCGTACTCATGACATGAATACCGCTAACTGGATCCCGGATCTATTCATGAAGCGTGTTGCCGAAGAAGCTGAATGGACCTTGTTTTCACCGCATGAAACGCCTGATCTGCACGATCTTTACGGCATAGAATTTGAAACACGCTATGTTGAGTACGAAAAAGAAGCGGCCGCTGGTAGCATCAGTAATTTCAAAACTATTCCAGCACTGGATTTATGGCGCAAGATGCTATCGATGCTATTTGAAACTGGGCATCCCTGGATCACATTTAAAGACCCTTGCAATATCCGTTCACCGCAACCACATGTGGGAGTCGTACATTCATCAAATCTTTGCACCGAGATCACACTCAACACCTCAGAAGATGAGATTGCAGTTTGTAATCTAGGCTCAGTTAATCTGCCACAACACGTCGACGAGAATGGCCTCAATTTAGAAAAACTCGAAAAAACCATTAATACAGCAATGCGTATGTTGGATAACGTAATTGATTACAACTATTACAGTGTGCTCAAAGCAAGACGTTCCAATCTACGACACAGACCTGTGGGTCTTGGCATTATGGGGTTTCAAGATGCACTGTATAGACAACGTTTATCTTACACCTCCGATGAAGCGATTAATTTTGCTGATACGAGCATGGAAGCCGTCAGTTACTATGCTATCAAGGCCTCTACCGACTTGGCTGAAGAACGAGGTTCTTATTCAAGCTATAACGGTTCACTCTGGAGCCAGGGTATATTACCGATAGATTCAATGCAGCGCCTGGCTGATGTTCGTGGTGATTATCTACAGGCAAACTTTGAACAAACCTTAAACTGGGATGAATTGCGCGAACGCGTAATGAAGGTAGGCATGCGTAACTCAAACTGCATGGCTATTGCGCCCACAGCAACCATTTCTAATATCTGTGGCGTCAGCCAATCGATCGAACCGACGTACCAAAACCTGTTTGTTAAGTCGAACTTGTCTGGTGAATTTACCGTGGTAAACCCTTATCTTGCACATGATTTGAAAGAACGTGGTATTTGGGATGATGTCATGGTGAATGACCTCAAATACTTTGATGGGAGCGTGCAAGAAATTGATCGAATCCCAGCTGATTTAAAAGAAATCTACGCCACCGCCTTTGAAGTTGACTCACGCTGGCTGGTTGAAGCGGCTTCAAGACGTCAAAAGTGGATAGATCAGGGGCAATCATTAAACCTTTACATGGCTGAACCTAGCGGTAAGAAACTCGATAATCTATATAAACTTGCCTGGGTGCGAGGTCTTAAAACGACTTATTACTTGCGCTCACTTGGTGCGACGCACATGGAAAAAAGCACTAGCAATAGTTCTGAAAACCAGAGTGCTGCGGATGAAGAACCAAAGGTCTGCTCCATTCTCGACCCGGATTGCGAAGCATGCCAGTAAACGTAGATAAAATAATTAATGAGGTAAACCTATAAATGTTGGATTGGAATGACCCATTAGCTAAGCCTGCAGATAATACTGATGTTGTAGAACCAGCCATTGTTGGGCAGACTTTAAACAGTTCTGCCCTTAATGAGGCTAATGTCACAACTGAACAGATACCTGCACTGAGTAAGATTGCACCTGTTAACCCGGAAGATAAGCGCGTTATTAACGGGCAAACAGACATAAATCAATTAGCACCTTTTAAATATCCCTGGGCCTGGAATTTTTTCCTGAATGCCAACAAGAATCATTGGACGCCACTTGATATCAATATGGCACAGGATGTAACAGACTATCGTCACAAGCTAACCTTAGAAGAAAAACACGTATATGAAAACGTGCTATCTTATTTAACGACCTCTGACATTTTGGCTATGCGTAATATCGGTCTAGCAGTTATGGAAAAGATGTCAGCACCTGAATTACAAATCTATCAGGCGCGTCAGGTTTATGAAGAAGCGTTGCATACTTGGACCTATCAACATTGCATAGAAACGATCGGCCTTGACCAAGGTGAGATCTATAACCGTTATCGTGTAGTCCCTGAGATACACCAGAAAATTGCTCTGGCTAATCGTCGCCTAAGTTCAGTCTTGCGATCTGATATAGATTTACGTGATCGCGATGAGCTGCATAATTTCGTTATCGCCTATATGTTCTTTGCCGGTATTTTTGAAGGTTGTTGGTTTTACAATGGCTTCAGCCCTATCTTTGCCTTGCAGCGTCGTGGCCTCATGAAAGGTACAGCAGAACAATTGCAGTACATTATGCGCGATGAAGTCATGCATGCTGCTTTTGGTATTCGTGTCGTCAAACAAATCATTCAAGAAGAAAATCTAACGCTTGATCAAAATGCAATACGCGAAATGTGGGATGAGTCTTATGAAGCAGAAAAAGCCTATACCAGTTACATCCTGAAAGATCCGATACTGGGTTATTCCGCAGAGACCCATATTGGTCAGTTTCAGTACATTGCCAATAGACGTGCCAATCAACTTGGCTTGAGCGAAGAACCTTTCCCTGGCGCAGAATCAACCCTGCCCTGGTTGGATGAACAAGCCAATATGAGGAAAGAAAAGAATTTCTTTGAAACACGTGTTACGGAATATCAAACCGGGGGCGCACTCAATTGGGATTGATGTCCACAATAAATTCGATTTACCGTGACCGCCTTAGCGGGATCAGCCGAGATGGATGCTCGGCTATTGCCTGGTATCTCCAGCCTCTTCCGGGTACCAGGCCTTCTTATTCAGTGAACAAACCTGTAAGACAAGGTTTGTGTTGTTTAATAACGCCGAAATAAATAGAAATTCATGGAGAAAATAATGTCACCCGTTGATAAAGATACAACAGATGAAATGAAGAGTTCTAGTCTGTTGGACTGTTATCGTATAGCGCTGGATTTTGGAATGCCTGCGGCACTCAAAGCTTATGAAAAATTAGCACTTGAGGCGGACATCAATACTCTTGATTCAAATATTGTTATTGAAAAATAATTTTATCTAAAATCTTCTTAATATCCGTCCCTGGATATTAAGTTTTCTAGCTTTCAATCTTGAACTTGACGACATGACCTTGAAGATCTGATGCTAATCTAGCAAGTTCATCACTAGCACTAGCCGTTTGTTGTGAACCAGCTGCCGTTTCTTGAGCAACTTCACTAATATTAACTATATTACGATTAATTTCCTCAGCCGTTGCACTCTGTTCTTCGGCAGCACTGGCTATTTGCATATTCATACTCTTGATATTATCAACAACGCCGGTAATGGCTTGAAGCGCTTCACCCGCCTTGGCAGCTTGTTCCACACTCTCTTCCGCCTTGGTGCGTCCCGCCTCCATGACACTCACAGCCTGATTTGCACCGTTTTGTAATTTTTCAATCATATCGTTTATTTCACGAGTTGATTGTTGTGTGCGACTTGCTAATGTCCTTACTTCATCAGCAACGACTGCGAAACCACGTCCCTGCTCGCCCGCTCGTGCTGCTTCTATCGCTGCGTTAAGCGCGAGTAAGTTAGTTTGTTCTGCGATATCTCTAATAACATCCAGCACAGCCCCAATACTGAGGCTATCGCCTTTCAGATTCTCGATAACTTCCGATGTGCGTTCGACTTCAGAAGCCAGAGTATTGATGGTTTCGACCGTAGTATTAACAACATCACTACCATCTTTAGCACGGTCGTCTGCATCTGTTGCTGCTGACGCCGCGTTAGCTGCGTTTTTAGATACTTCTGAAACCGTTGCTGACATCTCATTCATCGCCGTTGCTACTTGCTCGATTTCACCTTGTTGGCGCATAACACCACTATTTGCCTGCTCGGTTATAGCCGAGAGTTCTTCTGCTGCGGCGGCGAGTTGCACTGAACTCCCTAACATTTCTTTTACCAAGCTCGTAATGTACCCCGTCAGCACCATGTGGACCAACTAGCCTGATTGTCTAAGAGATAGTTTTAGTTCATCGTTAACCCAAGAGGAAACGATGATGACAAGTAAAAGAAGTGTAGAACATACTGTGCGCGATA
>Ga0209630_10000953_pt1 | contig 32524 bp, 26 predicted proteins | sample COG_01_FD_184745 | JGI IMG/M metagenome (GOLD analysis project Ga0209630, IMG submission 184745) | Pelagic Microbial community sample from North Sea - COGITO 998_met_01 (SPAdes) (version 2) | ecosystem: Environmental > Aquatic > Marine > Neritic zone/Coastal water | place: Helgoland, sampling... | reverse complement strand
AGATCTGATGTAGGTTATAAAAAGTACGGTGTTACTTTACACAAAGATGACCAACCTTTAGATACATGGCTTCAACACATTCAAGAAGAGTTAATGGATGCTGTCAACTATATAGAAAAAACAAGACAAGCATTAAAAAGTGAAATTGAAGAATGTTATTTAAGAGATCTTAAAGCAAAAGAATAATGTTTTATAAAAGGAAAAAGGCTCCTAAGAAAAAAAGAGGGCCAGTACAGTCTAGGAAAATTAGTTATGATGGTCATAACTTTGCTTCAGGGTTGGAGAAATATATGTATATGGCTTTACAAAAAGCAAAAATAAAAGCTAAATACGAGGGTGAAACTTTTGTTTTATTAAATGGATTTCATTTTGAAAATGAAGTTTATGAAAGACAAGCAAATTCAAAAGGTGAATTTATAAACAGAGGTGAAAAAAGAATATTACCTATAAAGTACACACCAGATTTTATTGGTGAAGACTTTATAATAGAGACTAAAGGTAGACCCAATGAATCATTTCCTATTAGATGGAAGTTATTTAAAAAATTAGTTACCGAGCAGTTTCCTAGCTATACTCTTTTTAAACCACAAAACCAAAAAGAATGCGACAGGGTTATAGAAATACTGAAAAACAAAAGAAAGTAGCTAGATTAAAATACAAAGAAAGACAAATAGAAAAGTATATGAAATGGGCAGCGAACAGAGGTTTCTTAAGATGGAAAGAGCTCGTGGAAATACATGATAAACATAATGTAAAAGTATATGGCTAAAAGAGGAATAACATACACGGTATTAGAAAAGAAAAAAGTAAGAAGACCGGGTGTTCACGCTAAAACAAAAACGTCTGGACTTAAATCGTCTAAGTATTATAAAAAGAAATACAGAGGACAAGGAAAAAAAAGATAATGAAACCATGGAGAATATCTATAGGCTTATATCCAGGAATACTTATAGGAATTAGATCGTATGAACAAGAAGACGTAACTTTACACGTGCTTTATTTACCTTTTGTAGATATAGCTTTTGAATATATAAATAAACAAAAAGAAGATTAATATGGGATTATTTGATGAAAGAATAGCTTATAAACCTTTTGAGTACCCTGAGTACTATAATGAGGGTTGGCTAAAACAAGCGCAAGCATTTTGGTTACATACAGAAATACCGATGACGGCTGATGTAAAAGATTGGAATGAAAAGCTTACACCTGCTGAAAAACATTTAGTAGGTAATATATTATTAGGATTTGCACAAACAGAATGTGCGGTATCAGATTATTGGACACAAAAAGTTGTTGGTTGGTTTCCTAAACATGAAATACAACAAATGGCAATGATGTTTGGATCACAAGAAACTATTCATGCTGTAGCATATTCATATTTAAATGAAACTTTAGGTCTTGAAGACTTTGAAGCTTTCTTACATGAGCCTGCTACTGCAGATAGATTTGAAAATTTAGTTAGTTATGAAGGAAAAGATAAAATTGGTATTGCCAAAAGTTTGGCAGTTTTTAGCGCTTTCGCTGAAGGTGTTTCGTTATATTCTGCTTTTGCTGTTTTATATAGCTTTCAGCTTAGAAACTTACTTAAAGGTATTGGCCAACAAATGAAATGGTCAGTAAGAGATGAATCACTACACTCAAAAATGGGTTGTCAATTGTTTAGACACATGTGTGAGGAAACTCCAGGCTTAAAAGAAGAATGTGAAAATCATGTATTAGAAGCAGCTGATATTATGGTAGACCTTGAATTAAAATATATCGATAAAATGTTTGAGCAAGGCGATATTGAAAATCTTAAAAAAGAAGATTTAAAAAACTTTATAAAGAAAAGAGCAAATGAAAAAATTGTTGAACTTGGATACGGAAACGAAGCGAATCATTTCGGATTTGATGCAACCAGCGCTAGTGCTTTGGATTGGTTTTATCATCTTACTGGTGGTGTTACTCATACCGATTTTTTTGCTATCCGACCTACTGACTATTCTAAAGCGAATGAAGGAGAGGATTTTGAAGATATTTGGTAGTGTATTAATAATATTATTTATTATATGAAATTAAATAAACAAGATACAAATAAATTAATAAATTGGATTGAAAAACATCATGACAAGTGCATGAATCCAAATCATACAGGCTATTGCAGAGGCTGGCCTAATATTAATAAAATGGATTTATTTTTAGTACAAACAGATTTTCCATTTGACGCAATAGCTAAACTTGAAAAAGATATTTATGAACATTTTAATTTTAGCAACAGTGTAATAAGGGAGCCCAGCTTTGGTTGGTTTTTATCTTATTCTACAGAAGGGCACAAGGTGGTTTACCACACTGATCCTTTAATAGATGTATCAGATGATTACAGCGAAATAGTTAGAATAAATTTTATGTTAAAAAAACCTAAAAAAGGTGGGGAGCCTATAATAAGTAAAAAACTTATAAAAGTTGATGAAGGTGGCTATTGGATTTGCCATGCAAGCAAGCGCTTTCATACTAGTGAAGAAATAGTAGGAGATATTCCGAGAATAGTATTAAGTATGGGGTATGCTTTTACTTTAAGTGACTTTTTAAAATTTAAAAAACAAAATGAGATCTAGAGAAGAATTTGATAATTTAGAAACAGCTGTTATAGGTGCTGGTAATGCAGGTGTATTAACTATTATGCAGCTTTTGGTAAAAGAAGAATATAGAAATATAACGTGGTATTACGATTCAACTAAACCGCCTGTTAGCGTAGGAGAGGGGGCTACTATACCACAAACACAATTAATAGCCAGTAGTCTTAAATTCCCAAACGAATTAGTAAGGCAGGAATTTAGGGGCTCTGCTAAAATGGGAATTGATAAAATTAATTGGGGTAATGGGGATTTTATGCATGAATTCCCAACGGGACAACATGCAATCCATTTTTCAGCAAATATTATGCAAGATTGGTTTATTAATAATTTTGAAGATGATCGTTTAAAAAAAGTTGATATACAAAATTTAAACCCTGATGATATAAAAGCAGATTTTATATTTGATTGTTCTGGTAAACCAAAAGAATTAGATGATAAATTTGAAATAGTGGATACTATCCCTGTAAATTGTGCATATATACAACAAGTACCGCAAACTGAAAAATACCCTGCTTTTGATAAAACTTATTGTATAGCTAGACCTTTTGGGTGGGTATTTATTATACCTTTGCAGGACAGGTATTCTATAGGATATATATATAATAAAAATATTAACACGGAACAAGAAATAGCTAAAGATATTGAAAATGTTTATCAATATGTCCCTAGTGTTAAAAATATATCTGAAGGAAAAGTAATGCCATTTGATAATTATTATAGGAAAGAAAATTTTAAATCTAATTATGTTTATAATGGTAATGCTTCATTTTTTATGGAGCCGCTTGAAGCAACTTCTTCGTTTAATATAGTTCAAATAAATACTTTTGCTACAGAGCAGTTTCATAGACCATATAGCGAAAGAAAATATAATAAACAATTTAGTTTGGAAATGTTAAAAAATGAATTTTTAATTAATTTTCATTATATGGTTGGCTCTAAATGGAAAAATGATTTTTGGAATGAAGCTTATAAAAAATCTATGATAACATTAGATAAGTTTAAAGAAATGGGTTTTGGTAATGTATTAAATAATATTATAGCCCATACAGATATGTTAAATGAAACTAAATTTTTTAATAAAGACGCATATAGAACTATAGGTCAATGGCCCTATGCGTCTTGGGTACATCATTTAAGAGGTTTTAAAATTGAAGATACAATAAAAGATATATGGAAATTAAATTAAAAGAACAACCATTAAAATGCCCTTACGGGTTTACAAATAAAGACAAATGGTATAAACCAAAAACTATATTTAAAATAATTAAATTAATATTAAAAAGATGAAAGGAGAAAAACAAAGTAAAATAGATCAAATACAAATTAAAGTAAATAATATTGAGCAAGCTTTAGCAAATGTAACAAAGGAAGTTATGCAAAATAGAGATTTAATTGTAGGTTGTATAAATGTAATTAAAAAAATGCCTGACTATGATAAAGCTTTAGAAGCCGTAAAAGTTGAGGTTGAAAAAATCAAAAAAGAAAGACAAGAGAAAGAAAATGTGGAATAACGACTGGAAGAAAGGTGTAGATTACCCCACGTGGGGCGATACGGAAGTATATAAGAAGACTATATCTGGTGGTTATCTATTACAAGGCGAAACACCAAAAGAAGCTTATATGAGAGTTTCTAAGGCTGTTGCTAGAAGATTATATAAACCTGAACTTGCAGATAAGTTTTTTGACTATATATGGAAAGGATGGTTATGTTTAGCTTCACCTGTATTATCTAACACAGGAACAGATAGAGGTTTACCTATAAGTTGTTTTGGTATTGATGTTGCTGATAGCATTATGGATATAGGTAACAAGAATCTTGAAATGATGTTACTTGCAAAACACGGTGGTGGTGTTGGTATTGGTGTTAATATGATTAGGCCAGCTGGTGCTACTATAGCAGGTAACGGAACTTCAGATGGTGTTGTGCCGTTCTGTAAAATATATGATTCAACTATACTTGCTACAAATCAAGGCTCAGTAAGAAGAGGCGCTGCATCAGTTAACATAAACATCGATCACCCTGATTTTTTAGATTGGTTAGAAATAAGAGAACCTAAAGGTGATGTTAACAGACAATCCTTAAATTTACACCAATGCGCTATTGTTGGTGATAAGTTTATGAGAAGACTTGAAGAAGGACAACCAGAAGCTAGAAAGAAATGGGCTAAGCTATTACAGAAAAGAAAAGCAACAGGTGAACCTTATATAATGTTTAAGGGTAACACAAACAAAGCTAATCCAAAAGCATATAAGTATAATAGTTTAAAAGTCCATATGACTAATATATGTTCTGAGATTACACTACATACAGATGAGTCACATTCTTTTGTATGTTGTTTATCTTCTGTTAACTTAGCTAAATATGATGAATGGAAAAATAGTGATCTTATATATGACGCTACGTGGTTTTTAGATGGAGTGTTATCTGAATTTATACAACGTGCTAAAAATATGAAAGGTTTTGATAATGCTGTTAGATCTGCTGAAAAAGGTAGAGCGTTAGGATTAGGAGTATTAGGTTGGCATACTTTATTACAGCAAGAAGGAATTGCTTTTGAAGGATTGCTTGCGCAATTTAAAACAAGAGAAATATTTTCACAATTAAAATTAGAAACAGAAAGAGCTAGTAGAGATCTAGCTGAAGTTTATGGTGAACCATTATGGTGTGTAGGTACAGGAATGAGAAACACACATTTAAGGGCGGTTGCACCAACAGTGTCAAATAGTAAATTATCAGGTAACGTATCACCTGGTGTTGAACCTTGGGCTGCTAATGTATTTACAGAGCAATCTGCTAAAGGTACATTTATAAGAAAAAACAATGAATTAAAAAAATTATTTAGAAAGCTAGGTATAGATAATCAAAAAACTTGGGATAAAGTTTTAAAAGATAAAGGTTCTGTACAAGGCATAAAAGAATTAGATGGTTACTATTACGATAATAGTGGTAAGCTTACTAAGGAAAAAGGTGGCGAACCAGTTAAAAATGTTTTCAAAACGTTTAAGGAAATAAATCAACTAGAACTAGTTAATCAGGCGGGAATAAGACAGACATATATAGATCAGTCTGTTAGTTTAAATCTTGCTTTTCCTTCACAAGCTGAACCTAGATGGATTAATAGAGTCCATATGGATGCTTGGAAAAAAGGAATTAAAACTTTATATTATATGAGAACTGAAAGTGTTCTCAGAGGTGATATTGCAGCTGAGGCAATGAATCCAGATTGCTTAAGTTGTGATGGTTAGTTTTGTTTTGTTCAATATGGAGGGAATCTAATTGTTGGTTCCCTTCGTATTTTATAGTATTCCAGGGCCAAGTATTGTCTAACTTATTTACAACTGTAGATTTTATTGTATAACAGGATACAAATGTTAAAACAAGTAAAGCTAATAAAAGTTTTTTATATAATGCTGTACACAGTTTTTCCATTTTTTCTTTCTGCTTTCAAACACCTGTTTCTATTTTCATCTTCATTTACATAACTTATATGAACCCAGTCCGGGTTGTCATCAGTTCCGAACTCCCATATCATTTGATCAAAGTTTAAATTAGCTTTTATATATTTGTACATTTCAGCATTTGTTTTATGCCCATATGTATCATCTATATCAATTGCTCTACCTTGACAGTGTTGTGATTTACCACTCCCCCCAATAGCTGTATTTAATTCAGGTGATCTAAAGAATGAGTTTATTTTTATTGGACCACCAACCCATTCACGTAATGGCTCAAATATATTATGAGCAATAGCTTCCATGTTTGTAAGGTGGTAATCAGTAGGTATATTTTCTATTCCTTTTCTTATAGCTGTAACTGATCGAGTACCTTCTTTATAAGATATGTGTTTACTTATTTTTTGCATTTTTATAAATTTCTTTCCATTTAGTTATGGTGTAACCTATAGACACTACTAATAAACATATTTTTAGTATTATTTCAATTCCTGAAAATGAAACAATTAAAGCAAGGCTATTTATAGCCAATAGTTTTATATCTGAAAAATCTAACATTATTTTTTTCTTTTTAATGATTTAACTCTTCTAGGCTTTCCTGCTGGTTGACCTAATCTTTTTTTCTCGTTAATTTTTTTTCTTTTTTCTGCTGGGCTCATTTCAGAAGCGGTCTTTGGTGTTTTACTAGATACTCTTTTACTTGGCCTACAATACGGTACACCCCTACCGTCGCCTTTTTTACGACCACAAGCTTTACCTGTGCGGACATCAACCCACTTTTCTTTAAACCAGCGTTTAAGTGATGCGCCTTCTTTTGTTTTACGAACAGCCATTATTTTTTCTTTTTGCCTTTGTTTTTTCTACATTTAGCAATAGCTCCTGAAGCATAAGCTGAAGGGAATACCTTATATTGTTTTTTTACTTTATGATAACAAGCGTCTTTTGGCATAATTAATCTATTTTTTTAACTTTCCCTAATGATTTTACTTTACCTAAACTATTTGATTTTAGTTTTGGCTCCTTTTGCGTTGGTCCTAATTTAACGTCCCATTCACTGTAACCAAGTGCTAACGCTACTGATTGCCATAATTCAGTTTCGTTGTCAGCTGCTAACACTAAGTTATTCCATTTCTTTATAGCTCTATCAGCTGGCAAGTTAAATAAAGCAGATAATAAATCCGCTCCAGATAATACCGCTGGATTTCTAGTGCTAACACCGAGCTCTTTCATTTTTTCTCTTTCTTGTTTGTATGTAAATCTTCTTCCAGCTCTTAACATTTTTTGCAGCTTAGAGTTTATAGGTGGTGAAATAGCTGTTGTTGCAATTGCAGCTTTTTGAAAATCTTTTCTACCTTTTTCCTGTTCAATAACTTCCATTATAACATTTTTAGTAGTCGCTGCTATAGCACCATAAACTCCAGTACCTATTAATATAGAGTCTGCCATTCTATTACCTATATTAAAGAATCTTTCTTTTTTCTCGTCGTCTTCTTCATCATCAAAAGCTAAAGCGAATAAAGCTGTTTGTAATGAGTGGAAAATAATATTTTGTACTGCACCATAATATACTATCTTAGATATATTAGTTTTCCAGTCGCCACGGTTGTTTATAAGATCCATAACGGACTTTTTAATCAATCTGGTATATTGCATAGGTGTATTTTGAAAAGCTAATATAATACGTCCTAATGGACCAGCTTGTTGCATAGATATTCTATCTGGTCTTGAAGATTGCTGAGCGGCTTCTGTTAATTCAGTAAAATCTCTAAAAGCATTTGCTTCAGCATCTTTTTTAGATTGTCCTTCAGATATATATTTATTTATTCTATTTCTGTACATTGAAGCACCACCTACTGAAATTGCAAAACTATCTGCTATTTGTGTTGGTAAAAATCCTTTTTTAAGTATTGCTGCAAGTGCTGCTTTAATCTTATTGTTACTTCCTGCTGTTGCTTTAGCTATTTCATCAGCATTTACATCAGTCTTTAAACCAGATCTTCTAGATTTTAAAAAGTCTGAATTATATAAAAATGTAAAATCATTCCAAAATTGTTTTTGATTCGCAATTGCAGCCCCAGCTTTTATAGGATTATTATCTGACCAGTTTATGTAGTTAAAATTAGATATTGTTTGGAGTAAAGCAGATCTTGTATTAAAGAACATTATAGTACCAACAGAATTATTTACCCAATCCATAAAATTATTCGTAAGACTGTCAGGCCCTACTATTCTATTTCTACCGCTTTTAATTCTTGTTAATATATTTTCTAACGCAACAATATAGTCATTACCCATTGCGGCTCTTAATCTATTAACGTTATCTCCTTTTAGTTTGTTGCCAGATGTAAACTCACCTATTGTTTGTTCTATATTATCAAAGAATGGTGTTAAAAATTCTTTTCTTGTTTTATCGTTAACGTGATCTAATAAATCTGTTAGCATACTTCCAGCTAACCAATCATTATCTGTTGGTTCAGGATAAATGTTTTCAGGAAATATTGCATCAAGCTTTTCCATTAATTTCATTGAATCAAAATCCTGTCTTACAGAGTTACTTATTCTTTGAGCCTCTTCAGGTGTTAATCCTGGTATTTCGTATCCTTTTAAATACCATATACGAGTTCTTATAGCTTGTTCTTTAGTAAAACCTGTAACAGTTGACTCAGCACCTAAGTCTATACCTATTTTTTTAATTTCCTTTTTAAGTACTTTTAAATTTTCTAAAGCTGTTTGCTTAGCGCCATCAAAAGCAATAATTCCCTCCGATAATGGTCTGTAAAAATTATCTTTAAACCATTTAGCGTTTGTATCACCTTGTTTGCCTTTACCATATAAAGCATACATTAATCCCTCAAAATCTTCAGCACTATACGGCACAAATGGCTTGAATGTATCTTTTCTTTTACCTAATTGCTTAGAAGTAACATCACCTATTATATCTTCTACTTTTATACCTTTAGAATATTCTAATATATCTTGAAACTCTTTTGCTATGCCTTTAGAAGCTAATAATTCATTTGCAATTGTAAATTCATTTGCTTTTGTATTACTTTTTTCGATGCTTTTAATTCTTAATCCACCCGATATTGTCATACCTCTTCTACCATTCTTTGAACCTCCAGGTTTTAATCTCATTTCAATTTGCATAGTTCCTTTTAACGGAGTAACATTTGTTCCCGTATCACCAATAGAATATAAAGCATTTTCTGCAGCATGATATAAAAAGTCTGTATCTGCATAATGAGATAATATAGGTCCTAAATTATCTAAAGGAATATTTACATTAGGAATTAAACCTTTTCCTTTTTCGTCATGTGCTTTAACATCAACACTTATTGCTCCTTTTGGACTTAAAGTTGCCCCTGTTTTTTCTATATAAGTATTAAGAGCTTGAATAAAACCTTTTGCATTTAAAATATCAATAACTTTTTTAGCAACTGTATTTGTAATATTACCTTTGTTTAAAGTTAATTTTCCATCAATTAATTTTAAAGAAAAGCTGCCGTGAAAATCACCTTGCTTACTTTTAGCTTCAAACGTTACTTCTTGATTAGTATCAGGATTAGCTATGGTTATATCAGAACCCTCAGAATTACTTGGTCCTTTTAAATTGCCTACCGGTTTAAATCCTGGATTATTTATTAATAATGTTTTCCTCGCGTTATATTCTCTAACATATGTTAATAAATGCTTTTTTGTGATAGGTTTACCAGCCTTAGTAGTTGGATAATCAGCAACTAATTTACTGTATATAGGATTTAGTATATCATTATCTTTTGTAATAACGGTTGGCTTAGGATCATAAGAAGCTATACGTTCATTAATTACTTTTTGTGTTTCAATTTCTACACCATTATTATCAATTAAATATGTTTGACTTGCTAATAACTCAGACTTACCATCTTCAATTGTAAATATAACATTAGCATCTGCTCCGTCTGCTTTTAATTGCTCTCTTACTACACTATTAGTTATTGCTTTACCAATTTCTGATTCTAGCGCTGATATTGCTGTTTTTTGATTTCTTGTTTTTTCTTGCCCTGGTAATAAACCAAATAATTCAAAAAATGTTTCTTCATTAAAAGGTTTTTTATCTCTAACAGTTAATCCTGCAGCAGTACCTTGTGCCATTGTAGCTCTTCCTTTTTCTTCATAAAAAGCTTTTTGTAATATGTTTTTTAAACCAGTAGCTGTTTTTAAACCTACCGCTCTTTTTCTTTGGTTTAAAGGCAGCATGTTATATAAAGCTTTTGCATTCTTTCTTATAAAAACTCTTTTATCTGGGAATGTTGCACCAAATATTTGTTTTGTAATATCAGGAGCTACATCTGTAAGTGTTTTATAATTTAAATCGTATATGTCTGCACCTTCAAGAAATTGCTTAACCTCTTCTTTATACATATTTCTTACTTCAGGCTCAGCTACTAATCTTTCTAAAGGTCTAATTAATTTTTTAGGGCCTTCTGTAACAGTTTGTGCTGGTGCGGCTTGATCAGCTATTTGAAGTCCTGGCCCTTCGCCTTCTTCTCTATCTTCAATTCTAGTCTCTTGTTTTCTCTGTTCACCTTCTTCAAATAAAGCTTTCTTAGCATCTAACTTAGCAAATCTTGCGTCTGACATTATTCTTTCGACAAATCCCTCTCTACCAACTACACTACCATCAGATCTTACTTCTTCAGGATTAAATTTAAGAGCTCTGTTAACAACATTTTCAATAACCTTATCAGATTCAATTGCAGAAACTGATTTACTTTTTATATAAGCCGCTATAGCACCTGTATATATAGAGTTAAATAATTTAGCTCCTCCTTGTGATCGTACAAAAGCATCATATTGAGCTTTAGTTTTAATGTTTTCAGGAAGTAAATTATTTATATTATTAAACAACGACGCAACTAACTCTGTATCTTGTGGCCCTGTAGTAGGCTTAATATTAGATAAAGCTTTTTCAAGCTGTGCAGTTATACCACCTTCTGAAACACCTTTTTGGTATTCCTTCATAAAGTTATATACTTGTTTGCCGTTTTCAAATCCTATTTTTGCAAAACCAAGTGGTCTTAATACTTTTTCAACAATAAAGTTACCTATTCTAGTAAATAAATTATCATCAAATTTAATTAATCCTTTTTCAACAGAGTCGCTATATACTGATAAAAATTCTTTGTCAAATTGATCTTTAGTATATCCTCTATCTGTTAATTCTTTTACAACAACATCTGTTTGTTCTTGGCCTATAGTATTTTTAAAATCTTTTATAACATTAGATAAATTATTACCAACGTATTTTTGCAATATACCATGTACAACCTCATGAGCCCCTACATTAATGTTTCCTGTTTTTGCAGCTATTTCTTCATTAATAAATATACTGTTACCTAAAACAAACCCACCTAAATCATTAATTTGTTTTTTCTGATTTGCTGTATAATTAATATTGTTATCATCTAAGTATTTAAATACCTCATCTGTATTTTTTAATGTAACTTGATTAAACCCTAATTTTTCCGATGTTTCTTCTGCGAATGTTATTGTTTCAGCTACATTAGCTTTCATTAAGTTTTCTGTAAATACTTTTATAGGGGCATCGTCTTTAAGCTTACTAAAATCAATTTCATCATACTTATCTAGTATATTATCAATTTCACTTTCTATTTCGCTTTTTCTTTTTTTACCCGCCCTAGTTTTAGGAGTACCTATACTTTCAAGCTCTGTTTCTAAATCTAATACTTTCTCTAAATCAGTTGTATTAGTAACCCTTGTTTCAACTTCTGCTTTCTTACCAAGTCTTATTGTCTTATCTTGTATTATTTTACTTATTTCAGGATTATTAGACACTTGAATTCTACTAGCTAAAAAGTCAGAATCTTCTGCATCAATCTGATCTAATACATCTTGTAACTGCGCTTTTTTACCGTTTATTTTATATTCTGGAGCATTAATCATTGCTGCTGCAATATTCACAGGTGCTGTTGCTGTTCCAGCTATACCTTCAAATCCAATTTCGGCTACATCCATTTCTTGTCCAGCCGCAATTCTACCCGCAACTTCTCCTGTACTACCACCTACAGCTTCAGTTGCTATCGCTGCAGTAGCTCCTCTAACACCTCTTCCCGCTGTAGTAAACGCTTTTCCAGCTAATCCACCTGATAAGGTTTCAATTGCACCAATTGCAATACCTCTACCAACAGCTCTTCTTTTTAAATTTTTGTATCTACCTTCGTCTGCTAGTAATTCTTTAACATTGTCAAGACTAAAATCTTTGCCTTCTTTCTGTAATTCATTTTGTAATAATTCACCAAATGTTAAACCAGTTTCCATCGCACCGCCTAAACCACCAAATAAACCAGCAAATCCACCAGGTATAGCCCCAACACCAAAACCTCCAAAAAATCCCGCAGTAGCACCAGCACCCGCACCCGCAATTGCAGTTTTAGCAACTTCGTCAGAATCTAATGCTGAACCAGCTAGTGTAGTCATAGAACTTACAAAAACCTGTGGTATAACACTAGGATTATTTAAAACACCTTTTATAAAGCCCCAAACACCTTTACCCTCTTCTTCATATATTCTTGAAAAGTCACGCATTTCATCTGACATTTTTGATCCTTGCGCTTTTTTATTAGCTCTAATAAAGTTTAAAATTGTTTTATCATCCGCGTCAACACCTTGATTAAATACATCTATGTTTTCACCTACAGCTTGTGACTGTTCAAATCCTTGAACACCTGCTCTATATATATCACCAAAAAAATCAGTAACAAGATTTTTACCTAATGCTCTTTCAATAAAAGTATCATCTTCCTGTGATTCCGATAAAGTACTTCCCAATTGAAATTCCGTATTGGGTGCTTGCATATCTCCTACAATCGCACCCGGCATTGTAGGGTTTTGAAAATCCGTTTGACTTCCTTTAGTTACTTCGTAACCTTTTTCTTTAGCTAAAGACAGAAACTCATCTACTTGTGAATCATCTATAGAGTAAGTTTTATCACCTATTGTATAATTTGGCATAATTTAATTTATAATTTTTGTAATTTTTGGATTGAATCTTGTAGGATCTGTAGTATCACTTGTTTTTATATTTTCCTCAAGTTGTGGTTTGTTTTTCTTACGTATTAACCCAGCCTCACGAGCTCTTTTTTCTGCTGCTTTTGTGCTGATATCACTCTGGAGGTCTTTAACATCTTGCGCATCAAAAGGTTTTGCTTTTATGCTACCCTCAAAAATGCCCATGTTAATTTCACTGCTTTCCCCTTTTGTATCTGCCGGGGTGTTTAACAATTTTTGAAGAGCATTATAAGCTTTTAATGACTCAGTTGGTGTTGCATCTACTTTTTTAATTAAACGATTACCTAGGTCTAAAAAAGTACCAGCATTAAGTAATTTAGTTTCCATAAATCTTTCACCATCTTTAATATAAGTTATATCAATTGAATCTTTACCCGCAGCAGATTTACTTACACTCTGCACCACGCCCCCTTCTGCATATTCTATACCGTTTAATATTTCAAATCTACCGGTTTCACGAGCTAATTTTAAATCATTGAAGGCATTACCTCCCATAACTTCTCCATCAGACGGTTCTATAGCAGCTGGTAATCCTTTATAAAAAACTTCTTCAGCTTTAGTTGACATGTGATTGTTAATCATAGTCGACATACCTGTTAAATCTTTTCCTTCAAGTTCTTTACGTGTATAATTTAACCCGTCTATTAAAAATTCTTTAGCCGCATCTTCAGAAACAGTATATTGTAATGTTGCTGCTGCTATATTCTTTTTTAATTGCATAGGATCTTTTGTAGACTGTGCTATTTTATTTATAGCTCCTTGCACTTTTATAGGGTCATATTGTTTTTCAGGTAATGTTAAAGCCTTTAATTCAGCGCTTGTAACTCTTACGCCATTAACGTTGTAACTACCATCAAAATTAACTTTATATTCTCCAAGCCCCATACCTTTTATTATTTGGTACTCTCTGGAGTTAGGGTTTACAGAACCGCTTAAATTACCATTAACTAATAATTTATTCATACCAGCTATAGACTCTTGATCGCCGCCATATTTACTTACCTTTTGATTAAATCCATCTACTGCTGATTTATATCTTGCTGCTTTTTCATATTGGCTTAAGCTTTCGTCTTTAGCGATATTATTCAATTCTTCTTTTACCTTAATAGCATCTGCTGTAATAGTGGCATTAAACTCACCTGTTAAGCTCGAAGAATCAGCCATTGTATTCATATAGTCAATAGCAATTACTTGATCATTTTTTAATTGGTCTAACCTCTTTTTTTCTTCTTCAGCAATATTAGTTATATAATTTTTTAACGGGTCAACACCTTGTTGTATTCCTACGCCAATAGCTTGCTGCTGTAAATTCTTAGACTCCGCTAGTTCTTTGCTTGTTTGTAATAAATTACCGAATAGTTTAGACATAATTATCCTTTTTTATTGGTTAAATACGGTACTGAAAAATCATTAATATATGATGTTGAATCTAAAAAGCTTTGTCCAGCGTCACTTGCTCCTGTAAAAGCGTTTAAAGCACCACCTGCAGCATCGCCTCCTTTACCTCCAAATAACCCAGCATCTTTACCAATTACATATGCAGATGCGGCTGATCCTATACCGCCTACTAAATCTGCTGTTGCTTGCGCCCTTGCTTTATTAGCTGCTGTAAGTTCTTGATTAGCCATTCCAAGTAAAGCACTAGATCTTTGTGCTTCCATTTGTTGTGACATTGCTTGCCCTTTACCTATTAATTCGTCTACTTTAGCTGCTCCTTGTGCTATCATGCTTTGTACACCTAATTCTTGTTTACCTAAATCAGCTTGAATAGCTTGCTGACTTGTACCTAATATTTGTTTTAGCCTTTGTGTTATTGCAGCTGGATCCATACCAGATTGTATTGCTGATGACTGTAATTGAGCAACATTTTGTGCCGCTAAATCTCCTCTCATTTCTGCTGCCAACGTACTCACCTTTAAATCTTCAAATTGATTTTGTGTATCCGCATAAGGGTTTGATAAGTCTAATGCTTTGAAATCATTCATCGCTGCTGTTTGTTGTTTTCTAGCGGCTCTTTGTCTTCTTCTTCTAGCTCTACCTCCGAATAAACTACCTATACCTTTAGCTATTCCTGGTATTGCTGAAGCAATTAATCCGACTGGTCCTGTAGCTGCTCCTGCAGCTGCGCCTAGTAGTTCTTTTAATGCCATTGTTTTATTTTTTAATTACTGCTTATAAATATTTCTGAATTGACCGCAAACAGTTCTGCATGGGCTTGTGAATTGTTTGTGAAAGTTACTTCTGCATAATATCCTATTATACCAGAGGTGTTTATTTCACTATCTTTTGAAAAGAATATATAACTAGTAGAAGTTAACTGTGTTAAATTACCATCTACAGTGCATGTAATGGTATTGTCGGTAAATCCCGCTACTGGTCCTATTCTAAGTACATTATCACTAGAACCTAAATAATAAATAATGTCTCCTATTTGTAGGGAAGAATTCTTACTAAATGTAGTATCTAATGTTATTTGACTCATAATTCTATTATTACGTAATAATTTTTATACCTAATTGCTTGATAATCTTATATTCTTCTTCTGGTTTATGCACTGTACCTCTTTGCTCGTTATCACCATAATGGTGTTTATCTTTATCCCACCAGTCAAAACCAATTATGTCGACTTGAAAATTAAAATAATATATAGCTATTAAGCCAGTACTTGGGGTTTTTACAGGTATAGATTTTATAATATCTTTTGGTATTTTAACTGCATCAGGTCTTGCTTTTTTAATTTGCTTATAAATTTTACAATCATTTTCATGCGCCCAAGAATGAAACAACACCTTGCTATACACATCTATCTCGTTTATATGTAACATATTACAAGTAAACCATATATCAGTTTTAGTACCAACATATTCTTCGTAGCCCTCAATCTTATAGCTATTAAACCTTACAACCGTATCGTAAGAGTCAATAAGATCTTTTCTTTTATTATCGAGCATGCTACTTCCATTACCCACTAATAATATTTTTTTCATGATAAAGCTTTTTTAACTATATCATAATAATATGCCGATGCTTTTGTTTCATCAATTTCTAAATCCAACTTAGGTAATTCGTTCATATAATCACCTTTATAAAATAATCCTTCTTTACCATTAATAACACCTGCGTTGTGCAGTATATTAGCTGAACCTAACTTTTCATATTTTTGAGTTGGCCATATAAAATCCATTTCCTTAACTATACGTGTGGGTTTTGCTAGTTTCCAAAGATTCCATAATACAGCCCACATATCAGCACACCATATTTGTAATTCGTGGTACTCAGGCTCTTTTTCTTTTCTTTTATTGTTGTACTGTGTTACACCATAATAAAGCATTTCGCTATCCTCTTCTACGTTTCTCCAGTATTCCGCATTTATATTTTTAAATAAATATTGTGCACCCCCTGAGTTGTGTTGATTAGCTCTAACTTTACAAGAACAAATATCTACTATGTTACACATAAGCTCCACTACCTCATTACCTTTGCTTTTTATATATTCATACCCAATATATGAAACAGTGTCAGACAGATAAGTTATATCATCTTTTAAATAAGCATTAAGCTCTAATGGCCTCATTAAAACAATATCGCAATCGTGATAAAATATAACTTCATTTTCAAGTTCTGGAAACGCTTCAAAATGTTTAGCTAAAACATGAGGTCTAATGCTTGATATATACATTGGTTCTTCCCTTGTATCAGGATAGTAATAAAAATTAGCCTCGTATTTACTTTCTAGTTTTGAAAAATAATCGTCAATAGGGGTTTTGTATGATGACACAATTATTACATCTTTTAGGTCTATACCTATATCTCTAAAATTGTAAAGCATTGCGTCTAATTGCCAACCATAATATTTTATAGCCGGCTGTGCGCATAAGTATTTCATTTTATTTTATTTTATTATGGACAATTAAGACTTGTAATAAGTGTTAATGATACTCCATTCCATCTATAATAATTTCCTCCTCCAGGTGATTCAGAATAATACCTAGTACCTGAAGCTAAACTTGTACAAGAACTATCAGTATAAATAGCTGTTGAATTAGCTAACCCATTACCGTTACCATATATTGTTCTTAAACTTCCATTACCACATAAATCATTAAGTGCGGTAGTACTTGTTGCTGGGTCAACAGTCGTGTAATAAACATCAATTGCGAAACAAGTCTGAGCTGTTGTTGACGTTGTTGTGGTTGTAGGTAGATTGCTAGCACAGTCTGTACAGTTAGCACCTACTGTGCCAAATGTATTATACACAGTATAGTTTGAAATATCTTGTCTTGGTGTTCCAAGGTTATTACTGGTCCATTGGAAACAATCCGAACCGTTTGATATTACACTACTTGCTGATATAGAGCTTGAACTTTCAACCCATATAACTTGTCCAGTAGGATCACCACAGGTTACAAAGCTAGCATAATTTGTTGTTCCACCCGTACCTGTATTTATTGAAGCACCGTTTGAACAAGTAACCTGTGCATTCGTATTATCCCAAGCGGCTTGATTATCAGAGAATGTAAATGTTACAAACACATTACCAGAACCAGCAGTCGCTGATTGAGGGCTAAATGAATGGACTGTAGTTGTGCTTCTTGTAGGCGTACAAGTAATTACTCCTGTAGCAGAGTTCCAGCCTAAAGTTACCCAATCTCCATAAGTGTTACATGTATATGTGCCTAATGGACATGTTGTATAATTAGATGGTTGTATTACACCGAATTGTGTGTATTGGTTTACAGTTGCGTTTGTTGAAATCACTCTAAGTTGTATTCCATTACTTTCAACTATATCATTAACACTAAATAATCCTGAGCCAGAACCTTGAACACTTCTATATAAAGTATTAGTTGTACAGTGTTCTAATCCGTAATAAGATGTTGGTGGAGAAGGACAGTTTGTTTGACCTGTATTAGTAACGTTTGTTAACTTAGTACCTTGATAAACCTGTGTTGTACCAGTAACTTTATAATACATATCTGTAGTGTTGTCTTTTATTCTATCACCTACATTCCATGCGCCTAATGTTATTGTTGATTGAGATGTTATTATACCTGTTGCTAAAGTAAAACATTGTTGCAAAGTATAATATTCCGTAGCTAACCACGAAACATCATGAGTGTCTGTAACTGTTCCATCAATAGTAACTTGGTACGTATAACTACCTGCATATGATTCTGTAAATTCTATTTGTTTTACAGCAAAACCATTAGCATTAGACGTTCCTTGCGGCGACGCTGTTGCTGTCCAAGACCAGGATGACCCTGTAAAATCATTATCTTCTCCAACTAAAATTATGCTTTGACCTATAGTTGCTTGCGTTGGTCCGGTAATTGTTGCCGTTGGTGGGGTTTGAGTAGTTGTAGTGCTTATTCCAGTACAAGCTGAACAGCTGCTATGACTTATATAATCATAAGTTAATGTGTTTCCTACACAAGTTCTAGATAATACCCAGTCATTATCTTGATTACCTGTTCCTGTTTGCGGATCTCCATAACATACACCTGTTAATCTATCTTCTACTACTGTTGGAAATCCAGATGATGAATTATTACCTAATGTTATAAGTGAATCACCCCCACATTCTCTATATTCTCTCCAAGCAGTTAATGTTGGTTTTACCGGTTCTGAACATGCTAATGTTGTTGGAGGAGATAAACAAGTACTTGACGTGCTCCAAACCTCTTCTACCGGTTCGTAATATCTATATGTGGTTCCATCTGTATAATAACCTTCCGCTGAGTAAGTAGATGTGTTAATATCAGATATTGAATCATACATGTAATCGCTTGTTGTTGCAGTTGTAAAAGAAGCGTTATTATCAAAATAATAAAACCCTTGTACTCCGTTTGAAGTGTTACATAAATCCTGAGCAGGGTTAAAGCCTATTCCTAAGAAAATTAAACTCTGTGCGTCTATACAATTAACACAAGCACTAAAGCTACTGCCATCCCAATATCTTCTTTTTGTATTGTCACCATTTAAAGAATAATAACCCGCTGGAGCCGCTACTGAACAATCAGCGTAGGTGTATAAGTCAGTCAAACTACAAAAGTTAGTTTGTGTTTGGGCTAAATTAGCCCCATTACCATAATATGAAGTGGTAGAAGATGCTGATTCACAAACATTACTCGAAGTTGAATATCTTAAAGTAAATAAAGATTTAGTCGCTAAACAAGAGTCTGTCGTTGTTGTAGTTGTAGTATAAGTTGTACTTACAGTTAACGCATTATTACAATTCAACTGAGTGCCTGTGTTATTCCAAGATGGATTACTATCTGAAAAAACATATGATACAAACACATTACCTGTATTAGCCGTGGCTGTTGTTGGTGTGTAACTATGAATAGTTGTTGTACCTAAAATAGGTGTTACTGTTATTGCCCCCGTAGCCCCATTATAAGTTGCTGTCGCCCAAGTTTGTGTACTACAAGTATAATCACCTACCGGCGCTGTTGTAGTGGTAGTTGTAGGAGGAAGTGTCGTTGTAGTAGTAGTCGTAGGAGGCAACGTTGTTGTTGACGTTGATGTTGTTGTTGTAGTAGGTCCCGCTGTAGTAGTAGTGGTTATTTGTGAAGAACCAACAATATTACCTAAACCTTGAACATTAAATTCCTTAGAATCTAATCCACCTAAATCATCTTTTAAATATTCGCTTGGCGCAATATTTGAAATACCTGTAATATTAGCAAACCATTTGCCTTCCTTCTCTATAAACTCTAATACCTGCCCTTGCTGCTGGTCTGTTTCAATAATATCAGCATCCCAACCCGGAGCTGTTCCTTGCTTAGCTTGAGTGCCTTCATAAGATATTGTCTTATAATTTTTAATTACTGATGGCTCTTGATTAAGTATTAGCTTTACACTAGACCCACTTTGATTTCCAAAAAAGTTATTTCTTAAAGCAGCTGGATGATGATGCTGATATAAATTACCTCCGTTAAACGTAAAGAAAATACCGTTTATTGATAAACCGTTTTCAATTTCAAAATCTAATCTTGAAACCCATCCATCTACATTTTCTTTAAAAGAAAAAGTTGCACCCGCTAAGGTAATTAAATATTGATCTGTATACTTGTCCCATATACCAAATATTTGAGAGCCGACTGGATGTTCATTAAATTTATCTCTAAACCAACTTTTCATTCCTTTAGAAGATATTACGGTTATTCCGTTTTTAGATAACCTTAAAATAGCGTTTCTAGCGCTATCAGCCCAGTATAATGTATTGCCGTCGAATGCAAATGATTCAGGATTTTTAGAAATACCATAATCACCAGAGTAAGGCGCTGCAGATCCCAGTATTTTAGCAGTTGCAACTAAGTTAGTTGTACCATCAGCATTAAAAAGCAAATCTCTTTGCGCTTGTATTGAAACTATTTTATCTTCACATAAAGCTATTAAATCTGTTGTTTTAGCAAATAGCAATTGTATGCTACCGTAATCAGGATTTATATCTTTAGTGTTACCACCACCTGGTGGAAATTGATTTAAATAATTTATATTTGTTCTAGAATTATAAACACCTGAATAAATTAAACCTGTTTTTCTAGTTGTTTCATTAAATGGTATTATTGATGGTGCAGAAACCCTTACTTGTTTATCTATAAGATCTTCATTAAAATCATCTTTAATTCTATTTGATTCAACTCCATCGCCAAAATCAAAAGCATTATACCATCTTAAAGTTTTAGCTCCACCGCTGGATAATAAATAACTATCTTCAGTTTCATAATATATATCTAATACAGATTCGTCTGGCACTGTTTCAAATACAGCTGGTGTTGCGTTAGTAGCTGTAACCCCGTTACCATAACATACATAAAATTGTCTTGGAAAACCATTACCGTCTAACTCAGCCCATATTTCATTTATCGTTCCTATCGTTCCATCTACATACCCATTTATGTTAGGTGTTGTAAGTTGTTGCCATGTACCTGTTATAGACCCACAAGATGTTGTTGGATTTGTGGTAGCTGAGCCTGCAAATGAAGTTAATAAGGCTGTACTGGAACCTCCAGAAGGATAATAATGTATCTGACCATTTTTATATAAATAGGTTTCTTTTGAAGTATCATTTGGAACATCAGCTTCACCTAAAAATAAATAGCTGCTTAAATTACTAGGAGCAGTTGTGTAGTAATTAAAATCAGAATCATCAAGAACACCATCAGCACCACCTGTACCGATTGATTGCTTTAATAATGTTGATGCTGCATTTGCTTTTATTTTTACAAAAAACTTCCCATCAAATGTATTTACCGATGTTATATTGTCTGGTTTCTGCCCTGATATGTCTAAAACCTTATATTTTAATTCATCAGAAGTATAAGTGCCTATAGGTGAATTACCATTACTTAACTTTTTAAGTATAATAGTATCATCGTCTTTTATCTTATTTATTTCATAAGTTGGTATAACAAGCCAAACGTGCTCTTCGTTTTCTTCATCGTCATATACCGCATCTATAATAAAGTTATAATATTCTTCTGAACTTTCCTTTATAAAATATCTATATTTGTGAATTCTGCCATCTGAATTTGTTGGCATAGTTGTTAGCTCTACATCAAGAGCTTTTGCGGTACCGTCATATGTGTCAAAAGATTTTCTATATGCACCTTGTTCACTTGTATATACAGGACTCTGTCTACCATATATATCTTCAAATACAACACCAACTTGATATTTTCTTCCTGATTTAATCGTTCTTAAATTAGATAAGTTTTCGGGCGCAACATTATTATCTACATCATTTACCTTAGCTCTTGTGCTTTCTGTTATTGTAAATGTAGGTGAGTAGTCACCTATATTAATCCCTGTAGTGTAGTTACCAAAAATAACTCTATTAGCTATAATATCTAAAGCTTTAGCTTTTACAGGTACATTATCATACGCTCTAAATAATTGTTCCTCTGGTAAAACAGAAAAAATACTTTCTTCTTTATTATTTATTTGATGTGTTGGAGGTTGCGCGGGATCTAAACCTGTTATTGTTTTATAAACATACACATTATTATTTCCAGCCTCCTTATATAATATATCAATCGCTGCAGCATCATCGGGGACATCAAACCCACTTATAGTTATTTTTTGTATATTGTTAACCATTCTTTCATTATATCCCTCTTCAACATTGTAAAAATAAGTGCTTGAATCAACACGTGGGTCAAATACAGGCTCACTAAAAGGTGAATAAGCAGAGTATTGCCCATTAGTAAATCTCCATCTATAACCAAACCTTATAAACTTTTCTTCATATATTGTATCAGTATCACTTGCACCGGCGCTAATATAATTAGTTAATGCTATAACCGGAGCGGAAGATGGTTTTTGCTTTATTAAAGTTAAATGCTGCTCTTCCATGTTAGACAAAACGCCTTGTGTACTTGGAATTTTGGTTTGATCAGAATAGCTTTTAGTACTATAGGTATTATACGTTTCAAATGTATTTAAATCAATCAACTTAGGCTCTGATGTGTTGTCAGTCCACATTAATAGCTTATCTAATACTTGTATGGATGTAATTTGTGTATCTGTGAATTTAAGGGCTGTGCCTGCAGTATCTATAAGCACAGGAGTGATTGCGGAATCAATTAAATTTGCATTGATGTCACCAGCATTAGTGTCTCTAGTATCATACTCTATTATACCTTGTTTTGTATTAGTGTTTATACCTTTAAAAAACCAATATAATTTATCATTTTCAGTGTCTGCTACACTACCAACACATTTAGATTCACCAATTAGCGAAGCCATATTTTTTAATATTCTATTACCTAATACGTTTTGAATAGTACCAGCATTACTATCTTCAGATGAAGAAACCTGAACGTTAAGCGCATCTCTGTACTCACCATCAGGCAGCAATCTCTCATCGAGGTCTTTATTCATTCTTCCCCTTAAGAAAGTCTTTTTAATTTCAGGCATTTAATTAGTGTTTTATTTGCTTAGACTTACCTTTTAATACTTGTGTTAATTCTTCTATTTTAAGGTTAGATAATCTTAGCTTTGCTTTTCTTGTAGCTGCAACCTTATCTTTTTGGTATCTTCTTACTTGGTATTCTGGTATATTATTTTTAGCCGATGCTATTGAGTGAGCAACGAACTTATAGATAGCGTCTTCTGCAAATTTATGCACTTTCATTTCAGCTTCTGTAGCTAAGCCGTCTGAAATGTATTTTACAATTATTAATCTCCCATTAAATTCACCTGAGAAAGATATAGTGCCGTTGTTTTCGTTTATAACAAATGAACCATTTCTGTTCATTAACTCTGGATTTAAACCATACCTAGTTCCAAAATGAATTTTATATTCATCTTCTGACTCTGCTAATATGTCACTTAAATCCGCTGTTGTTATAGTGTTATTTGCTGTTGCCCCTTGATATTTTTGTTCTGTTTCTGACTGCGCTGCTAATACTAAAGCTCCATTGCTGTCAAATATATAATTAAAGCTACTATCTTGCAAAATAGCATTTGGTGTGCTTGTTTGTCTTGTAGGCATAACTCTTTGCTCAATACCGTTTGTATCTACCCAAGCTATTTTTACGTAGTTTACATAGTCATGAGGTAATTTTACCGATAAAGATGGACCTACTTCTAGTTCTTGTGTTTTTACAGATTTTAAAGTGTCATAACTTAATTCCTGCAATGCTCTCTGTGCATGAAACAAAACCTCTGTTCTTTTTACTTCGCCAATAATTTTATCTTCACCCACATAAGAAATCATAAAGTTATTTACAATATCTGTAAGCGATACAAATTGATATGTACCGAATTCTGAGCCTTCGTAATATTGTTGGTTTGTTTGATTTAGCAATGCCATTTATTAAGATTTTTCTTGTGTTATTTTCTTAGTCTCTTTGTTATCCGCTAATTGAGCTATATTAGGGTCCTTAATGCTTATACCAGCGTATAATAATATTTTTAAAACCAAAGATGTTTCTTCAGTTTCATGTAGCTCAAAGTTCTGTGAATTACCTGCATTATATAATGCTGTTCCGTTTACATTTGTATATGACCAGTTAACCTTTACGGGTTTTCTAACGTAGTTAGCTGTTATAGAAGAGTTTATAGTTGTAGGATATATTTTTATACTCCAATCTCCTTGTGTATTAGCTATATTTTGTATATAAACTGGATTATTTGTAGTGGGGGTAGTTAATTTAGAAAGCTGATATTCTAATAAAGTTTTTGTATCAACCTCATCAATAGGCATTATATTATTATATATTACCGTGCCTAATTTGTGCATATCGCTTGGTAAATTAAAGTGATCTGCTGAATATGTTAAAGTAGCATTCTTTTTGAATTTACTTAACTTTTCATTAGTAATTTTGTATAGATTAGCGTATTCTGTGGAATTATCTTTTAATCTTTTATATTGGCTTAAGTCAAAGAAATACTGATCAAAAACTTCATTTTGTGCTTGATTTGCAAAAAGATTATATTCTTGTGGTGTTAAATAACCACGATTCTCTTTGTTCACTATAGCGAGTACTCTTTGATAAACTGTATCTATGCTAACCATATTATTCTTTTTATTATAGCGAAGGCCACAATTACAGCGACCTTACACTATAATTAGACCTTTACTTTAGTCTTTTTTCAATTGTTTGGTATATTTCTATACCTTCATCTGTTTTAAAATATGCAGTTAATGCTGAATATGGATTTTCATCAAATGGAACTGTAACAATTTTTTTATCGTTTGTTCCCCATTTAAATGTTCTTTGATCTGAAGATAATTTTAATATCCCCATTTCAACAGCTTTAATACCTAAATTCCTAATATTAATGTCTTCATCATTAGCGATTTCTAAGAACAGATCAGGATTATTCTTAGCGAATAATAACAAATCTCTTTTAATCTCCTTAGAAGTCATCTTAGATACCTCAGAACCGACACTTGACCTTACAACTGCTTCAGCATGGTCAATATCCATCTGATGTGCAACATTCATCGCTTCAAGTTCTAATTCTAAAATATCAATATCATCTTCTGCAACTTTTGTTGAATCAAATTCTTGATATATTTTGTTTAAATCTGGGTGATATAAACTTAATAATTTTTGTAATGTTTGTTTTTCTTTTGGCACTTGTAATGAGCCATCTTCAAAAACAATATGCCCAAGTCTTGCGTCTCCTTTCATTTCATCTACGAAAACGGTTCTTTGGTTTGTAGTATATTTTAGTTCTCTTTCGTAACCTGCCTCTTTATCGAACCAAAACATATTCTTACTTCTTATAGTATGAGTAAGGGGAGTTTTACCTCCTCTTAATAGATATGTTCTATCTTTTATTTCCCACGTAGGGTTATTTGCTTTTTTTGCCATGATATAATATAATTTAATAATTAAAAAAAATATAAGAATCCCCGGCCGAAACCGGGGTAATTCTCATATTAAATAAGGATTATTTTAATAACATAAAGTTATTAGCTCCTTGTACAACTAAACATCTTTCAGATAAGTAGTGTACTTCCATTGCATCTAGATCTGAAGTAGCCGCACCAACTGAACCAGTAGTCCAAGACTTCATCTTTCTGTCATCAGCTTCTGAAGCTCTATATCTGACGTGAAGGAATGGTCTTTTGATGTTTTTACCTAACGTTTGATCGTATACAGTAGATGTCCCAGCAGGAACTAATACACCTTTTACATCCGTAATGTTACCTCTTGTTGACGCGTCGTTTAAGTATTTCCAGTCAGTTTTGTAGAAGTCATAAGAACCTCTTCTGAAACCAGAGAAACCTAAATTAAGTGCCATATCTTCGCTGTTTGAGAATACACCGTAAGATGTACCACCAGCTCCATAAGAATTTTGAGCAGCTAACATGTCATCGATTTTTAATGCTTTATCTCTGTTGATAAATAGCATGTTTTCTTCGATAGCACCTTGCTTATCTAATTTCTTAAGTATTTCGTCAAAGTCTGCTAGATCTGAATCAGAACCACCATCAATACCTCCAGTTGTTACATGTCCTCTATCTTCGATAGCTTGGAATAAACCTTCAGTACCTTTGATACCTGTAATAGCCGCTGCTCCTGAACCGTTAGCTGCAGTTTCAGCTTCTACTAATGTCATTTCTAAATAGTCTTCGAATCTTGTTCTTGTATCACCTTCAGCTTTTAAGTACCATAGGAAACCAGTTTGTCCAGACTCTCCTGTTACTTCAACCCATCCAATTTGAGACGCATCAGAACCTGATACTTCAAATTTATCTTTAATGATAATTGGTTGGTTAGTGAAAGATTGGAAAGAAGGAGTTACTGATTCATTCATACCATTAGTCCCTTTTGCAAATTCAGAACCAAATACGAATAATTCTACAGAACCATCTGAAAAGTCAGTATCTGTGCTAAATAGAGCTTTGTCATATCTGTTAGCATCAATTGTTGTTGATCCAACAGCGTCAACGTATGCTTTAACTGTTGTAGTCCCATCAGATACTACGATTGTTTGACCTACTCTAATTGCATGTCCAGCATCTATTGTAATAACACCTGTTGATGCTACTAAAGCTCCTGTATATGCTAAATGAAGTCTACCTTGTTCAGACCAAACTACTTGATCAGAAGTCATAGGCATTTCAGCACCAACCATTCTTAAGAAGCTTGCGATAGATCTGTCTCCATATCTTTCAACTTCAGCTTCATATAATTCTGGTAAGTATTGCTGACTCCAGTCGTTAGAACCACCTGTAAATGAAAGGTAGTTCGAACTTAATGTTTGTTTTACCGGCGCTGGTACAGCGTTTAAGTTAGTACCTGCCGCAAAAGTCATTACTGCCATTTTGTTTTAATTTTTATTGATTATTGTCTAAGTTTAATTTTTAACTTTGAACTATCATCACCAGTAATTGCTCTTACTTTTATGCCTTCGGCTTCTACTGTGCCAGCTTTACGAGGATCCATATTAATATTTTTTGATTCCGCGTTTAACTGTTTAATTGCGTCAGCTTTACCTTGTTCATAAAAATGGTTTGCAACTGCGTCTGCGTTGTCTGCAACGAAAAGAGCTTTATGATAACCAGTGGCATCTTGTAACATATTATCATTATTAATATACTTATCTAATACGTTTAAAATGTTTGACTGCTTATCTAAAACTTGCTGCTTATCTTTTACATTAAATCTATATTTTTTGTCTGCAACTTTAAATTCAAAACCTTTGAATTCTTCGTTAAAAACTTTTTTAGATTCATTGTTAAAATGAGTAGTCTGCTTTTCCTGCAAAACTTGCTGTTCTGATTGCTCAGAGTTGTAATTATTGAAAAACTCAATTGCTTTTTGTTGATCGCTGGTTAACTTAGAACCCAACTTGACTTCTTCGTAGTACTTGCCCTTTAATCCTTCCAAATAGCCTTTAGCTTTTGCAATTTCTTCTTTGTAAGCTAATTGCTTACGTTTAATATCTTTTGGATCATCAACTTCGTCGTCTGATACGAACTTATCTTCAATTAAAAAATCTATTTCATCTTTAGTAAGATGGCCTTTAGTTTGAGAATAATATTCGTATAAAAGAGTTGAATCATCGATGTTAGAATAATCTTGATTAAGTTTTACATAATCTTCTAACGTTCCACCAGTCTCATTCATGAAGTCTACAACTTTTTGAATGTTTTCTGGTAATGCTGTAGCCGTATCTTGCGATTCTTGCACAGCGTCTTCTATTTCTTCTTTAAGTTCCTGTACAGGATCTTCTTTGGGTTCTTCTTTAGTTTCTTCTTCAATTACCTCTTCTAAAGTTAATTGATTTTCTTCTTGCTGTACTTCTTGCAATTCCACTTCGGTTTCTTCCCTAGTTTTTTCATCCGTGCTGCTTCCGCTTGGCACGCTTTCATCTGCGCTTTGTTCTTGAACGGCATCTGTTTCTGTTTTAGGTGGTTTACTTAAATCCACTTTGTAAGTACCATCTTTGGCCTTACCTGTATCTTGTCCGGCTGCTTCAAGTACTTGTTCTTCCTTTTCTGCAGCAGTTGGTGTTTCGTCAACTACGACGTCTTTATTTTCTTCCATTATAAAATTGTATAAAATATGTTAGCAGTTTTTATTTAGGATCAAACTGCTCTAATCCAAATCCTCCTAAGTTATCAAATCCTGCTGATTCAAAACTTTTTGGCGGAGTATTATTTTTTCTTTGCTGTATAAGTTCAGATTGTTGAGATGCTTGTATTTTTGTTCTTTCATCTTTTCTATCTTCTTTATAAGCTTCTTTATCTTTAATCACTTGTATTTCTGCACCTTTAAGCTGCATATTCATTTCAAATTCTTTTTGCATTAATAACAGCTTTAATTCAGCCTCTTTTTCTAACTTTTGCGTATCTAATTGCGCTTCTACTTGTGCTAGTTGAGCTTTGCTCTCTGTAATAGCTTGTTGTTTTTGAACATCAGCCTGTGCAGCTGCTTGTGCTGATTGGGCATTAGACTCAGATTGCATTTGAATATTTTCTTGTTGTAAAGCTCTATCTTGATCAAATTTTCTTTTTCTTCTTATTTTTAATAATTGGTTTGCAAGTTTAAGATTTTTAATCTCACGTATGTCAATAGCGTCTTCTAAGTTAATTTGATCTTTAGATAAAGACATTTGTATATTGTTTTCTAACAATTGTTTCTCTTCCTCATCAGGTGATAGCTCTAAAAATATACCAAAATCATGAAGCGACAGTTTTTTCATATCATTTAATGCTGCTACATTAAATTTACCTATAGCTTGTATAAATGATTTTTTAGTTGGCCCATACTCTAGTACATCTGAAATTCTAAGCGATATTGCTTCAGCCGTTTTCAAAGTAAGGAATAAACCTGCTTGCAATATATGTCTTGTTGCTGTATTAGAATTAGCAGCTGCAAGTTTTTGTAAACCTACTAATGCGTTTTTATCTGGTGTTGAGCCATCTCTTGCTTCATTTAATCCGGTCACATCTCTTATCATTTGCAAATAATAATTATATGAATTTATTAAACTAGCTATTTTAGCATTTGATCCAGAAGACTGTAATTCTTGTACTGGCACTTTACCATTATTAAATTCACCTTCACTAGTCATTGATCTCCCAATAACAGAACCCGTTTGGAAATACATATTCAATGCCTCTTGTGGATTATAATTTGTACCGTTACCTAAATCTATTTCAGCAATTCCATCTGCATCTAAATAAACACCATCTGGCACCATTCTTGATAGCACTTGTTGTAACTTTAAATGAGTTAATTGAATCATATCAGCAAATGTAGTCATTCTACTAACAAGCGATTCAACTTTACCCTTATACATTCTTGGTGCAACAATATTATAGCTAAACTGAGCTTTAACAGTATTAGACTTAGGTCTTGTCATGTTTTCAGCTAACTGCCATTTAAGCAATTTGTCGCTCCCGATTATTTTAGCTCCCTCATATATTACTTCAATAGTTCTACTTTGTTTTTCAAATCTAGCTCTTGAATCTTTAGGTGGGTTAAAACTATCATCTTTTTTAATTGCTTTCGATGCACCTGTTGAAGTTTCTTTTATTTTATGAACTTGATCTTGATATGTTTTATATTCAAAATATAACACATAAACATAATTACTATCCTCAGCGTCTTGTGCCGCATAAGCTTTATTATATAATTTTGTATTGCTACCTTGCCCTTCAATTTTAGCAATATCTTCAGGGGTTAAATTAGGGTATTGTTTTTTCAATTCAACAATTGATACTCTTCTTATTTCACCTACATAATATATATCATCAAAATATGGTGATTCAGTATAAGAATAAACTATATCAGCAGGATCAACATATTTCACGTTAATACCTTCGGATGTTGTATAATCATTTTTAACTGAAGCTATACCACAAACAGCTAAATCATAATCTAATCTTTTCTTTATTAAATCATATTTATTATGATCAAGTACATTATTAATTGCTTCTTCTTCCGCTATTTCTATAGAGTCTTTGTAATCTAGCTGCATATGTAGCTCTAGCTCTTCTTCATTCTCAGGTAATGAATCTGGATCATTTTCAAATATATTTATTCCTAATTCTTCCATTACCGAATCAGCAAAATTAACTGTACGCATATCTTTTAATAAAGATTCAACGTAAGCAGTTCTTTTTTGTATTGAAGCTGGATCTTGTGAATACGCTTTTATATCGTATGTTCTTTCGCTAATACCATTTACTACAATATCTACAAATTTTGGTATTATAGGAACTGGCTTCCAATCTAAATTAAGATATGATAAATCACCGTTAATAGATAATTCATCTTTATATTTTTGTATTGACTGTTCACCTCTAGCATATAATCTTAAACGGTGAAAGTTATCTCTATTAGCGTAATACCTAGCTGTGCCAGAATCTCTTTTAAACCATTCTGATTCAACTGCCTTTGCAACTTCTAAACCATACTGCTCTCCTGCTTTCTGTGCATTGGAAACTGCTTGGCTTGGGAATACTCCTCTGGGTACTGTGTTTAACATCTATTTTATTATTTTTGAAATATTTCCTTTGTTATTATATTTTTTAAAACCAAAATCTAATGTTTTAGTTTGTCTCAGTTGTTTGGGCTGATACAAATGTCTATTGCAAGCCATTACGGCAAGGCCAGAACTTATTGCAGCATCATGTTTTGTTCTATTGTTTATATTAAACTTTGCCCAATCATTTAATGTGGTATTAAAATATATATTACCATAATCACCATTTTCTTGCAATCCAACATATTTATCTATATATGATTCAATTGCTGCGGCATGAGCTTGCTTTATATCTTCAGATGTATTAGGTATACCACCTATTTCTTTTTCAGCTGTTGATAATTTATTCATTGTCTTATCCGGCCTATTCATAGAATATCCTCTATATCCTCTTCTTTTTAAATAATATAACAATCTAGGTTTGTTATTTTCCGCAAGTATTGGCATTCCATAAAATATCAATGCCATTAATACGTCCTCAAAAAATATTTCCGCTGTTTGAGGTCTTGCAATATATTCTAAAAAGAATGTGTTGGAGGGTGCATCTTCCATACTAAATTTAGTCAATCCGTGTAGTGCTCCTTTAGATCCTCTTCCATCTGTGGTACCGGATATGTCGTAGGAGTCACAACCAAAAGCACCCATATGTTCGTTCCCAGGATACTTACCCCCATTTTTTAGTATTACACGATTTTGAAGATTTAAACTAGGAACCCAAGAAATATTGAATCTACCGTTAGCATCTGGTGAAAATATCACTCTGCTATCTTGTATACCATTTTCCCAATGAAAATTACCCTGCGTGATAGCACCTGAATATTTTAAGTCTTCGTTGTAATCTATTTGCTCGTATATCTTTTGTAAATTAAATATACTATTTTTTGTTTCATCTCTGAACGCATGTTCTTCTGTTCTGGGAAATTGCCTGTAAAATTCATTAAGTGCATCTGAATCTTGTTTTAATCCTTCTGCTTCATTTTCCCAATGCTCTATTACGCCAACTTCGATGTCATTGTTAAAGTTATCGGCAACTGGTCTGGGGGGAGTGTCGAATACAGGTATTCCATAAGAATCAATGAATCCTTCGTAGTTCCATTCCATAGGTATGAACAAACTATATAATCCCGAACTAGTCTGTCCATTGCGGTTTCTTCTTGTAACGTCTGAGTCATTGTATAATTTTTTAAAGTTATCACCACCCTTGTCTAACGCATTTGATGTTGATCCCATCATACACTTTCCAATTATCCTACTTCCTAATCTAAGGGTTGTTTTTGTTACTCTCCAGTTATTTAATATGTTATCTGGTCTTTCCCATTTACCTGATTCATCGTGAACAAGTAATCTTAACTTTTCACCATCATAAGAGTTATCCCCTGTATTTTTCCAATCTATTGTTGTATCGAGCCCTTCGAGCGTCCCTGTGGCGGACTTGGATGAGGCTGTACTGGTGATGGACTTTCTTGTGAGTTTGGATGCGGGGACACGGTAGGCCAGTTCTGTCTTGGGGCGGTCCATTCCGTCTTGTATTGGTTTGAAGAAAAAGGGGTAGTGGGTTGAAATTGGTACGACCTTGTCGGTAAACATCTTCTTTGCATCGCTACCAGTCTTCGATAAGATTCCGAATCTAGCGTCGGAAGTGATTGTAGCTTGATTAACTGTTTCGCTGCTCGACATGAAGCTAAATCCAGACCGTCTATTCTTAAGGTAGCAAATTCCATAACATCTTTGATCTGCCTTGCATGCTTCCCAGAATATAAAGAATAATCTGTTTGCTTCTCGAAAGTCTGGCTTCCCAACATCAATCTTGGAGTGCTGCAAGTACATATAATGAGAGCCAGTAATATAAGTGCTAACACCTTTGTTTTTAAACCAAAAACCCTCCTCACGCTTTGTAAACTCTTTATCAATATATTCATAATATT
>Ga0209630_10000949_pt1 | contig 32614 bp, 30 predicted proteins | sample COG_01_FD_184745 | JGI IMG/M metagenome (GOLD analysis project Ga0209630, IMG submission 184745) | Pelagic Microbial community sample from North Sea - COGITO 998_met_01 (SPAdes) (version 2) | ecosystem: Environmental > Aquatic > Marine > Neritic zone/Coastal water | place: Helgoland, sampling... | reverse complement strand
GTGAATACGAAGGATAATGTCTGAATGTCTGAATGTCTGAATGTCGGAATGTTTGAATGTCTGAGGGATTGAAGGGTTGCGGGATTGAGGGATTTAAGGTCCTAACTCTCAACTTTCAACTTTCAACTTTCAAATTTCAATTATTGCTCAACCTAATTCCTATTGGTCTTGCTTGAGGATTGAATGTCTGACTGATTGAATGACTGAAGGATTGAATGTCATAATTTTCAACTATCAACTATCAACTATCAACTATCAACTATCAATTCATGCCGGCCTTAAATAAAGAAAGGAGGCCCAAAAACATTTTCTCAAATGATCTTGTCCTCCTATTCAAGTCGCATGTGTAGTTAAAGTATTTAAACGGTTTTGTAAATACGCCACCGTCTCAATTTCTTATTTTTAGCTTCAATCATCACAGTTCCTCTTCAATCCCTCAATTCTTCAATCCCTCAATTCTTGATTAATGAAAGGGGGTACAAAAACATTTTCTCAAATGCTAGCGTCCCCCTGTTCAAGTCGCATGTGTAGTCAAACTCGTATCAATCTACATTATCATGTAGAAAGCTATTATTCGTTTTAATTTCTGGCTTGCTATCAGGTTCATCTACCAACGATGTACGCGATATATCCGTTTCTGAAGAGTGCAGGGTCTGGTTTAGTTTAACACCTCTGCGTTTATAGGCAGGCACGTTTTCTAATTCTTCCATTCCTTCTTGAGAGTTCGCCGTTTTGCTTAATTCCTTAAGCTTAACGATGCGTTCTTTCATCTCTTCAACCTTCGTATTTGCAATCCTTATTTCATCTTCATCCTCTTCCTCGCTATTAATAATGTCGAAAATGGATGTTTGTTTCTGTTTTGTTGTCTCTTGAGTTGCTTCTGTTTCCTCTGGCGTATAGGAAGCAGCTTCAATAATGTGTTCTTCTTCTTCAACTATCTGTTCAACGCCGATATACCGGTTTTCTGCTTTGTGGAATCCAGTAGCAATAATGGTTACCGATACTTTAGCTCCCAAAGACTCGTCGTAACACAAACCACATTTTAAATTGGCATCCATCCCGGCTTGTTCTTGGAAAAACTCATTGATTGCGGCATATTCATCCATCCGCGCTTCTTCATCGCCGTAAGAGATGTTTATAAGCAAGTCGCTCGCACCAGTTATTTTATTGTCGTTTAGCAATGGTGAGTTTAACGCCAATTCAGCAGCACGTGTTGCTCTGTCGTCTCCTTCAGCAATGCCATTACCCAATATGGCCACACCACTGTTCGTCATGGCCGTTTTAACGTCTTCAAAGTCTACGTTTATACTACCCGCTATGGTTATAATCTCAGCAATACCTTTAGCGGCCGTAGTTAAAATATTATCAGCGTATGAAAACGCTTCGGTAATTTTTAGATTACCGTACATGTCTTTAATTCTGTCGTTTGAAATCACCAATAAGGAGTCAACAACTTCGCGCATTTCTGCCAATCCAGTTTCAGCTGCAGTGACTCTTTTGCCGCCTTCGAAGCTAAATGGGGTGGTGACAATACCCACAGTTAAAATACCCATGTCTTTAGCCGCTTTGGCAATTACAGGGGCGGCTCCAGTACCGGTTCCTCCACCCATTCCTGCGGTTACAAACACCATTTGGGTGTTCACACCCAACGATTCTATAATGTCTTCAAGACTTTCTTCTGCAGCATGTTTACCTACTTCTGGGTTAGATCCAGCACCACGACCTTCGGTAAGTTCGTTACCTATTTGAATTTTATTTGGAACAAGACTCATTTCTAAAGCCTGGTTGTCGGTATTAAAGATGAAAAAGTCGACACCAGAGATGCCCTGTTCATACATATAATTTACAGCGTTTCCGCCACCGCCACCAACACCAATAACCTTGATTATTGAGGATTTGTCTTTAGGTAAGTCTACTTTAAAATTCATGCGCTTTTATCTAGAAATCTTTAATGTCACTTTCATCCTTTAGCCATGCTTTAAACTTGGTAAAGAAATGTTCTCTTCTTTCCGCTTTGATCGTACGGTCTTTGTCTTCCGCAGTCATTTCAGCATAATCAATCTCTACAGCCACTTCTTCTTCAGCCATAAAGTTGTTGTATGCTTCAGAATTTTCGCGCAACCCCTTCAGTACCAAACCAACGGCTGTTGCGTAAATCGGGCTTTTTACCTCTTCTACTAGTCCTTTGGCTAAGTGTTCGTTGGGGAAGCCAATACGCGCATCCAAACACGTTATATATTCTGCTAGTTGTGTCACATTCTTAAGTAATGCGCCACCACCTGTAATCACAATTCCGCCAACCAGTTTCTTTTCTAAACCACTTGATTTGATTTCGTAATACACCAACTCAAGTATTTCTGCAACCCTTGCGTTGATAATCATCGAAAGATTTTTTACAGAAATTTCTTTCGGCTCGCGTCCTCGAAGGCCGGGTATAGAAACGATTTCATTTTCAGTTGATTCATCTGCCAATGCTGATCCAAAACGAGTTTTTAGCAACTCGGCTTGGTTTTTCATCACGTTACAACCTTCCTTTATGTCTTCGGTAATGATGTTACCACCATAAGGAATAATTGCTGTGTGTCGTATAATGTTTTCATGGAAGATGGCAACGTCTGTTGTTCCACCACCTATATCTACCAAAGCAACACCCGCCTCAAGTTCTTCATCACTCAATACAGAATGGGCTGAAGCCAAAGGCTCTAAGGTGAGTTCAGAAACTTTAATGCCTGATTTCTCAACGCATTTGTAAATATTTTTTGCTGCAGTAATTTGACCTGTGATAATATGGTAGTTGCCTTCTAGCTTTACACCAGCCATGCCAATTGGATCAACAATGCCAGGTTCATTATCAACGGTAAAATCTTGAGGTAAAACGTGAATTATCTTGTCGCCAGGATTAACGGATAGCTTGTGCATGTCTTGCTCAAGTTTGTCAAGGTCTTCCTGAGAAATTTCTATTTCGGCATCATTTCGAATAATCATACCTTTGTGTTGTAAACTATTGATGTGCGCACCGGCAATACCGACATGAACACGATTGATGTCTACGTTTGAGTTTTTAGAAGCTTGTGCTGATGATTCGATAATGGCGTTAACCGTTTTGTCAATGTTTGAAACAACACCACGAGTTACACCTCCATTGGTAGGCACTTGACCTAATCCTAAAATGTCAACCTTTCCATATTCACCCATACGACCTACAATCGTACAGATCTTGGTGGTTCCAATGTCTAATCCTACTATGATTTTGTTTTCAGCCATGCTACTTTTTACAAATTACTTGATCTTTAAACTTCAGGTTTATCTCTCGATATTTTTCCCAACCGAGGTTAGTTGATGCACGTTGGTAAAACTGTTCAAGTTTTTTAAGCTTCTGTTTTAACCTATCGTTATCACCCACTACTACTTCGTGTCCACCCATCTGGGTAGTGAAGATTAAATCACCATTGGGTCTGACAAATATCTGTTCAATAAGGGAGTTCCAGAAGGGAGACTGATTAACATACGACGTGAATGTGTACAGTTTACTGTTCAAACTTGGCGTTATATACCCAGTAGCCACTTTTACGTCGGCTGTATACCTCATAGACAAAGGAAACGGGTCGCCGTTTTGATCAAGGTAATAACTCGATTTTTGGTTAGGCATAACCCGTAAAACGGGTGTTTTTTGTAAAATGTCAATGACCAAAAGGCCATTCATTTTAATATAACAGTCTGCTGTTTGAATGTATGGGTTGAGGTTCAACGCAGACTCAATCCTACTTAAATCAATTTTATCAATACGCTTGCCAACAAACTTGATGGTGTCTTTGACAAGATATTCTTGAATTTCTGACTTGGTTAAAAAAGGTGTGGCATTGTCTCTAAATTCAACTTCAAATTCTTGACAAATTTGACTGGTTCTGTCTTTTTTGAAAATAAAGAACAGAACTACGATGCCGATTATACCCAGCCCCAGTACCACCCAACGAATCAAAAACTTTTTCATATTTCGATTAGGGTTGATTTAATTGGTTGAACTAGGGTGTCAATATCTCCGGCGCCCAGTGTTAGTAATACCTCTGGGGTGTTTTTTTTAATCGTCTCCACAACCTCAGTTTTGGATACCAAGGATTTTTTTGTGGTAATGTGTTCTAACAATACAGCGCTCGAAATACCTTCTATTGGTAACTCGCGTGCAGGGTATATATCTAACAAGATTACCTCATCAAGGGCAGAAAGACTCTTGGCGAATTCAGCCATAAAATCTCTTGTGCGGGTGTATAAATGGGGCTGAAATATGCCTGTTAGTTTTTTGTTCGGATATAGCTGTCTGGCGCTTGAAATAATCGCATTTAACTCCGTCGGGTGATGCGCATAGTCATCAATGTAAACCAAGTTTTCTGTTTGAACGATGTATTCAAATCGACGTTTTACACCCTTAAAGCTTTCAAGGGCTACACGAAGTTGTTGTTCGTTAACACCAACCTGAGTGGCAATGGCTGCAGCCACTACTGCGTTTTCAACATTGTGCTTTCCAGGAATACCCAGTTTTAAATGTCTATAGACGTTGGTTTCAAGATAGAGGTCAAACACAAAGGTCGATTCATGGATGTGCACATTGCGGCCACTAATTCGGCCCTGCTCAATGCCATAGGTTGTTATCGGTTTTGTAAAGTGTTTTTGATTGTCTGCTTGCACAAACAGCTGACCATTGTCATCAACCAAATCGCCAAAAGCAACAAAGGATTCTGTTAAGTGTTCCTTCTTTTCGTAGATGTCAAGGTGGTCGGCGTCCATGTTTGTAATACCGGCATACTTTGGTCTTAGGGTGAGAAAGGATCGGTCAAATTCATCGGCCTCAGTTATACTAATGCCGTTCCCCGATTCTTCGAGGCTGTTCCAGTAATTACTGTTATAGTTGCTGGCCAACCCGCCTAAAAATGCCACATGCGGTATGTGCGCTGTAGTTAAAATATGAGATAGCAAACAAGATGTGGTTGTTTTGCCATGGGTGCCAGCAATAGAAAGATTCGTAGTGTTTTGTGTTATTAAGCCAAGTGCCTCCGATCTTTTGATAAGGTGATAACCGGAGTCAGAAACATACTTTTTTATTACTGACGTTTGCGGAATAGCCGGTGTGTAAATGACTAGAACCGCCTCCTTATTCGTGTCTTTAAGTTTGGCGTTAACCCAATCCGTTTCATCTTGAAACGCTATGGATATTCCTTCGGCAGATAGTGCCTCAGTAATGTGGGTCTTCGTTTTGTCGTAACCAAATACTTCTTTCCCTATAGCATGAAAATATCTGGCTAAGGCACTCATGCCAATGCCACCTATGCCAATAAAAAAGACGCTATGTATCTGACTTAACTTCAATCGACGATTAGTTTTTCAATTTCTTTAATAATCGCATCCGTCGCATTTGGCCGACCCAGAGAAAGGATGTTTTTCTCAAGTTCTGCTAACTTGGTTTTGTTAACCATCAGGTTTAACGCTGTTGGAATTAGATCTTGCTCTGCGTTTGCATCTTTAACAATTTCAGCGGCATTTTTGCTGACCAAAGCCATCGCATTTTTGGTTTGATGGTCTTCTGTAACATTTGGACTAGGCACCAGTATACACGCCTTCCCTAAGGCGCTTAATTCCGATAAACTTGAAGCACCGGCTCTTGATATGACAAGATCTGCAGCTTTGTAGGCCATGTCCATTTCTGTGATAAAGGCAGTTTGTTTTCCGTAAACCTCTTTGGTTGTGGTGAATGACTTACCTGTCTGCCATAGAATTTGAACGCCTTGCTCACGCAGCAGATTGAGGTTTTTTTCTATGGCTTGATTTATGGTACGTGCGCCAAGACTACCTCCAATAATCAGTATCGTTGGCACGTCTTGTAGTTCAAAGTGCGCTTTTGCTTGTCCGTTGGTTTTTTGACAAGTAAGCAGTTGTTCGCGAATTGGATTTCCTGTAATAACAATTTTGTCTTTGGCAAAAAATCGCTCCATCCCATCAAAGGCAACACATATCTTGTTTGCCTTACTCGCCAGTAATTTATTTGTTATGCCTGGGTAGCTGTTTTGTTCTTGTACCAGCGTAGGAATTTTGAGCAAGTTGGCAACAAACAACAAAGGTCCGCTGGCAAATCCGCCAACACCTATTACAGCGTCCGGCTTGTTCTTTTTTATAATCCCATACGATTTAAATATACTAGATATCAGTTTGAAAGGAAATACAAAATTCCGCATACTTAACTTTCTATCTATACCGCTAATCCATAAGCCAGAAATGTCGAAGCCTGCTTCTGGGACTTTTTGCATCTCCATTTTATCTTTTGCCCCAACAAATTTTATATGGGCATCAGGGTAACTGGCCTGAAGGGCTTTGCCGATGGCAATCGCCGGAAATATATGACCGCCAGTACCTCCACCCGAAATTAAAAAACTCAATTTAGGCTTCATCTTCTGTTTCTATTTTTTGATTCGAAAAACGACTTACGCTTAATATGATACCCATAGCCAAACTGGTAAAGAGCAGACTGGTTCCACCCATGCTTATGAATGGTAAGGGCAAACCTGTATTTGGCAACAAATGCACTGCAACACCCATATTCATAAAGGCTTGTATAACCAGGGTGAAAGACAGCCCAATGGCCAGTAGCGCACCAAAAGTCTTGGGCGAATGCACTACAATGAGCACAGCCCGCCACATTAAGGTTAGGTATAAGCCCATGACGAAAAGACCGCCTAAGAGTCCGTATTCTTCCAGAATTATGGCGTAAATGAAATCGGAAAAGGCTAGCGGTAAAAAATTTCTTTGATCGCCTTTGCCTGGCCCTCTGCCGGTAAGTCCACCATTGGCAATTGCGATATTGGCTTGTTGGTTTTGGTAAGATTCTGCGGTTTCGTCACCGCCCATCACTTGTACGTAGTTTTCTATCCGCGATTTCCAGGTGGCGACTCTTCCAATATTAGTGTCAGACTTGAGTATGGCGAATATTAAAATGCCGATAACTATTGTGCCCGTACCAAACAGTGCAAAAAGATGTTTGGCGGATATTCGGCCGATAAAAAGCAGCAGCATCGATGTAGCGAAAAGGACAGCAGCGGTGGATAAATCCGCAACTCCAATTAAGGCACATACAACGACAATGACAACCAATACGGGCAAAAATGTCTTCTTAAAATCGTCAACGGCCTCTTGTCTTTTGGATAAAAATTGAGCGATGTACATCACCAATGCCACCTTGGCAAAATCCGAAGATTGGAAGGATAATCCAATGCCCGGAATTGTGATAGATCTTTTGGCGTTGTTTAAGTCGTTGCCAAAAAACAAGGTATAAATAAGCAAGATAATGGCAAGGTATATCAGGTATTTGGCTGGTCGGGAGTAGTATTGAAAATCAACCATATGTGTAAGCCACATCAGAAATAACCCCATTAGTAAGATTCCGACGTGCTTTATTAAATAATACTCCGTGTTGCCACCTTGCATTTTGTACGCTAATGAACATGTTGAGCTGTAAATAGCCAACACCCCCCAGAGGGAGAGCAAAATGACGACAAACCAAATCAGCTGGTCGCCTTTGATGTTATTGCGTATCCACTTAATCATTGTCTGCTATAAGTTGCGGACTTCGTATTTAAATTGTCTTCCTCGATCTTCATAGCTTTCAAAAAGATCAAAACTTGCGCAGGCAGGGGATAATAGAACGGCTTCGTTCTTAAATGCCATACCATTGGCAACCTGAACAGCTTCTTTGGCTGTGGTTACATTAATAATCATGTCTACATGTTTTGAAAAGGCTTGGTGCAAGGCAATGTTGTTTTTACCAAGGCAAATCAGAATGCGCACTTTGTCTTTTACAAGTGGTACTAAGCTGGCATAATCGTTCCCTTTGTCAATTCCTCCTGCAATCCAAACCACTGGTTTTTGCATGCTTTCTAGCGCATACCAAGCAGAATTTACGTTGGTTGCTTTTGAGTCGTTGATGTAGTCTACTCCTTTAACAGCGGTAACAAACTCTAATCGGTGTTCAATGTTCTTAAAGTCCATCAAGCTTTCGCGAATCACTTCGTTTCGGATAAGCAAAGAGCTAGCGACGATAGAGGCAGCCATTGAATTGTAGGTGTTGTGTCTCCCACTAATTGTAAGTTGATTTAAATCCATTTTGAATTTTATTTTTGGTTGATTTAATAGAATGTGAAATGTGTTTTGATCGGCCCAAGCACCTTCTTCTACTTCACCTTGACAGGTAAATGGGATAGACTTTGCTTGGACGGTATTTAGTTTTAAGTAGTTGGTTATTGGTTCCGAATCGGCACAGTAAATAAATGTGTCGCTTTGGGTCTGATTTTGTGTAATCCTGAATTTTGAATCGATGTAGTCTTGGTAGGTATTGTACCGGTCTAAATGATCAGGTGAGATGTTTAACAGAACGGCATAGTCAAGCTTGGTGTCAAACATGTAGTCCAATTGGAAACTGCTCAATTCAATTACATAATGCGTGTGTTTATCTTGAATGACTTGTCGGGCTAAACTGGTGCCGATGTTGCCGGCAATACCAACAGATAATCCAGCCTTGTTAAGCAAGTGGTGTGTCAGTAGGGTAGTGGTTGTTTTTCCGTTTGTACCTGTTATCCCAATGAGTGTGGCATCGGTATGTTGTGCTCCAAACTCAATTTCTGAAATCAACTTGACGCCTTTATTTAAGAGCTTCTGAACAATTGGGGCCTTGGTTGGAATGCCCGGGCTAATAACCGCTAAGTCGGCATTCAGTATGTCATCTTCCGTGTGATTGCCTTGCTCGAAAGCAATTCCGGCCGCCGTGAGTTCAGTCACATACTTTGGTTGAATACTTCCAAAGTCAGAAACAAAGACATCGTGGTTCAGATGCTTGGCTAAAATTGCCGCACCTGTCCCGCTTTCGCCTGCTCCTAATATGACTGTTCTTTGGCTCAATTTATCTTAGTTTGAAAGTGATAATGGTTAATGCCGCGAGCATGATGCCGACAATCCAAAAGCGTGTGACAATCTTGGGTTCTGGGTATCCTAGTTTCTGATAGTGGTGGTGTAACGGCGACATTTTGAATATTCGGCGGCCTTCGCCATAACGTTTCTTGGTGTATTTGAAGTAGCTTACTTGAAGCACTACAGATAGGTTCTCTGCCAAAAAGATTCCGCACAGAATAGGAATCAATAATTCCTTTCTAAGCATGATGGCAAACACGGCAATGATGCCACCTAATGCGAGGCTTCCTGTATCGCCCATAAATACTTGGGCGGGGTAGGAGTTGTACCATAAGAAACCAATACATGCACCAACAAAGGCAGCCCCAAAAATGACCAGCTCTCCTTGGAACGGGATAAACATTACGTTGAGGTATTTGGCAAAAATGGCGTTGCCCGATATGTAGGCCAGCACGGCCAGTGTCAATCCTATAATCGCACTTGTGCCAGCTGCTAGGCCATCAATTCCGTCTGTTAGGTTGGCGCCGTTTGATACGGCTATAATGATAAAGGTGACGACCAGAACATATATGATCCATGCATACTTTTTAGCTTGCTCTTTGCTCAGGAAGAAGAGTAAATCTGCGTAATCAAATTCGTGACTCTTTACGAATGGAATCGTGGTGGCTGTTGATTTAGTGTCAATGACATAAACCGTTTCACCCGCATCGTTCACGGATTTTTCAATTGCAGCAGCTTTTTGCTCTGTAGTCGCTACACTTTCATTGACAAATTCTCGCACAACTACCTCATTATTGAAGTAGAGCCCAAGTCCGATGATAAGGCCTAAACCAAGCTGTCCAACTACTTTGAACTTACCTGCTAGTCCTTCTTTGTCTTTCTTAAATACTTTTATGTAGTCGTCGACAAAACCAATCAGTCCGAGCCAAACGGTTGTCACAATCATTAGGATGACATAAATATTTCGTAAACGGGCAAAAAGCAGGGTTGGAATTAGAATGGCTGCAATAATGATGAGCCCACCCATTGTTGGTGTTCCTTTTTTCTCTGATTGACCTTCTAGTCCTAACTCTCTAATTGTTTCGCCAACTTGTTTTTTGCGCAGTTTTTCAATCAAAGTTTTGCCAAAAATCAAACTGATCATCAGTGAAACGATGATGGCTAGAATTGCTCTGAACGAGCTAAATTCAAACACGCCAGCGCCTGGCATACTAAAATGTTCTTCGAGGTAGCGGAATAAATAATACAACATAGCTTATGAAATTTGAGTGGCGTTTTTGATGAATATTTCTTTATCGTCGAAGGGGTGTTTTACACCCTTTATTTCCTGATAGGTTTCGTGACCTTTTCCGGCAATCAAAATGATATCGTTTGGCTGTGATAGGCTCAAGGCTGCACGAATAGCCTGTTCTCTATCCGTTATTTTTAAAACTTTTTTATAATGCTGTGGCGGAATGCCTGTTTGCATATCAGCTAAAATGGCTTCGGGGTTTTCAGATCTAGGATTGTCGGAAGTGAGGATGACTCTATCACTCAATTCGGTCGACACCTTAGCCATGATTGGTCTTTTGTCGTGGTCTCTATTCCCTCCGCAACCAACCACTGTTATCAGTTGCTCATTTTTAGAGCGTATGGCGTTAATGGTTTCAAGCACGTTTTGCAGTGCATCTGGTGTATGTGCGTAATCAATGACGCCAACTACTTTGTTGGGCGCTTTGATGTATTCGAACCGGCCACTTACGGCAGTTAAACTGGTAAGTGCGGTTATGATTTTTTCAGATTCTTGGCCAAGAATAAAGGCTGTAGCGTATACCGTCAGTAGGTTGTATGCATTGAATTTGCCCACCAAAGAATACCATGCTTCTTTCCGGTCAATCTCAAGGAGCATTCCATTAAAATCGTGTTCAATTATCCGGGCCTTAAAATCAGAGAAGGAGTGAAGGGCGTATGTGTACTTGGTTGCTTGGGTATTCTGCACCATGACCATTCCGTTCTTGTCGTCCTTGTTTGTTAAGGCAAAGGCGTTAGCGCCTAATTGATCGAATAAGGACTTTTTTACGTCACGGTACTCGGCAAAGGTGTTGTGGTAGTCTAAATGGTCGTGGGTAATATTGGTGAACGCCGCCATTTCAAACCGCAAGCCACCAATTCTTTTTTGGTGTATCGCATGCGAGCTCACTTCCATGAAGCAGTACGAGCAGCCTTCGTCCACCATTAACGCCAGTAACTTGTTGAGATTGATGGCGCCGGGTGTAGTATGTGTAGAAGCGTATACTTCGTCGTTTATGCGGTTTTCTACCGTGCTTAATAGTCCGGATTTGTGCCCAAGCTTGAGGTATAGTTTGTGCAACAAAGTGGCTACCGTCGTTTTGCCATTGGTGCCTGTTACGCCAACAAGTTTTAATTTTTTGCTCGGGTGATCGTAATACGCTGACGCAAGCAAACCAACCATGTTGATGGTGCTTTGTGTTTGAATAAAGGTTACCTCTTGGGGTTGTGGTGTTGGGAGGTTTTCACATACCACTACCGTAGCGCCTTTTTCGATTGCCGCCCCTATAAAACGGTGTCCGTCAACCAAGGTGCCGTTTATGGCGATAAAGACATCTGATGGTTTAATTTGACGAGAGTCTATGTGTAATTCTCCGATTTCAATTTCTGGGTTGCCAGAAAGGGTATACGGATAATCTGTAGGCAATATGTCAATCAGTCGCTTCATAGATTCGGTCTTAAATCGAGGTAAATGGTTCTACCTTTGGCCATCTTGGAGCCAGGCAATGGTGACTGTTTGAATACTTTTCCGTATCCCTTATGCTGAATCTTGTATCCCTTGTTTTCGAACAAGTAAAGGCAAGACGCAAGCCCAAATCCTGATACATCAGGCATGGTGTTATCTGCGAATGGAACGACGTCTCCAACCAGCTCGCCGTTGTCAGGCGTTAGCCTAACGTAATCATGGTTACGCGCGTCGATATCGTAAGGCACATCTAGCTGTTTGCACGCAGCTTTTACATATTTGTACTTGGCGCTGACTAAACTGGGCAGATGGGCCGTGTCAAGTGGTTCCACCTTTCTATGCACCGCATTGGCATATATCTTTAGCGCGATTTCTTTAAAAACAGGCAAGGCAACTGCAGAACCGTAAATGCGTCCTTTTGAAGGCCGGCTGATTAACACGATTAGCGTGTATTTGGGATTGTCTGCTGGGAAATAGCCAACAAAACTGCTGTGATAGTCTTTTGAGTAGCCTTTGGCGTCGTCTGATATTCTTGAAGTTCCGGTTTTGCCCGCAACGGAGAATGTTAGATTTTTAAGTTTTTGAGATGCCGTACCACGTATCACAACACCTTCTAGCATGGATTTAACATCTTGGAGTGTAGACGCGCTACATATCTTTTTGTTATTAATGTGTGGTTCATTTTCGGTCTCAATTTTGCCAAAAGAGCCTGTACCTGATATGATGTAAGGGCGCATCATGACACCGTTGTTGGCAACCGCGTTGTACAACATGGCCACATGTAACGGGCTCATTTTTGCAGAGTATCCGATTGATAGTGAAGGGATTGCCATTCCGGACCAACCTTGTTTCCCTGGGCGCAGTATGGTGGGGATGACTTCTCCTTTGATGCCTGTTTGCAAGGGTTCAGTAAGTCGTAATTGGTCAAAATATGCGATGAATTCATCTGGATCATTCCTAAAACCTTTAAATGCGATTGTAGAAATACCAACGTTAGAAGATTGCTCGAATACTTGCTGATAAGTCAAGTTGTCGACTTTGGTGTGGCCACTATCTTCTATGCTGTCATTTTCGAAGAATTTGTATTTTCCTTTATAAACCCTTACAGAATCGTCAATCTCAATATCGTCATTCTCAAGTGCTGCAATAGCCGAGACCAACTTAATGGTACTGCCAGGTTCGTAACCCGTTCCGATAGCGTGATTAAATCGTTCGGTCAAACCATCTTCGGTGTTGTCGATGTTTGCGATTGCTTTTATTTGACCTGTTTTAACTTCGAGTAAAACAGCCGTCCCATATTCTGCTTCGTTGTTAAGGATGCCTTTGCTCAGGGCTTCATGAACCATATCTTGTAGATGGATATCTACAGTGGTGAAAACATCTTTACCATCTTGAGCGCTGATTTTCATGTCGTTCTCAAGTGGTCTGTAGTTACCTCCCGTCAGCCTTCGAACCACCAACTTTCCGTCTTTCCCGGTCAAAATTTCGTCGAAGCTGGCTTCAATGCCCGCACCTTTATGGTTTTCGTTTATAAAACCAATGGTTCTATGCATCAAACCGTAATAAGGCTTTTTGCGGATGGTTCTCTCTTCCAGTAAGATGCCTCCTTTGTACCTGCCGGAGCTGAAAATTGGCAGAGACTTTATCGATTTTGATTGGATGAAACTAGCGTTTCGTATTACCGTGACGTATTTTCTTTTTTTCCGATATCCTTCTTGAATAAGGGCTACATATTCCTGCTCAGTGCGGTTTTTTAACACCTTGCTCATGCTGGCTGCCAAAAGCGATTGGTAACGCTTAAACGAATCGCGATGGTGTTCGTGAATGACGGAGAAATCAATGCTGATTTTGTAAATGGGCACCGAAGTGGCTAATAGGCTTCCGTCATCGGAGTATATGCTGCCTCTAACCGCTGGAATTTGCTGATGGCGTACGTGTAGACTGTCACCAATGGCCCGCCATTCATCTCCTTCTGCGTATTGAACTCGAACAATAGAATAAACGATTGCCCCACCAAGAATGGTCAACATTAAAATGCTGACCAACACACGCCACAATATGTCTTTTTTAACGTTCAATCGTCTTCAATGTTGAGATCTACAGGGGCTTCTGATATTGGTGTTAATCCTTTGTCTGACAGTCGTTTAGCAACGTCGGATTGCTTGTTCTGTCCTACGATTTCTGATTTTAAGGTGATGTATTCGGCACGTAACTCTTTGAGTTCTGATTTGACTTTCTCAGAACGTCTGTGTTTTCTATCGGATTGATGAGAGTTGTATACATACGGAATGGCCAACAGACCAATGAATACAATCAGGCCAAGTATTTGGCTGCTGGATAGTTCTTTCAAACTATTAAATCCAGAGCTGGACTCATTCGATATGTTGGACTTCGTGCTCACAGTCGTTCGGCTATTCGTAGTTTGGCACTTCTCGATCTTGGGTTCAGTGCGATTTCTGCTTCAGTTGCGATTATGGGTTTGCGGTTAATCAGTTTGAAAGGACGGTTTGATCTGCCGAAGGCGTCGGTTTCTACATGCCCGTCAAAATTTCCGGATTGCATAAATGTTTTTACCAATCTGTCTTCTAAGCTGTGGTATGACATTACTACAAGCCGAGCTCCAGGTTTTAAACTTTCTAACGAGTTGGTTAGTAGTGATTTAAGAACGCCTAGCTCATCATTAACCTCTATGCGGAGTGCCTGGAAAAGTTGGGCTAATTCCTTATTTCTTTGTTTCGGTATGGTAAATTCTTCGGTAAGGTCAGCCAATTGCCCTGTGGTAGCAATCGGTGTTTTTTTGCGATAAGCCACAATCTTATTGGCCAGTTTCCAAGCATAACGGATTTCGCCGTATTGTTTAAAAATGCGGCTTAGATCTTCGGCTGAGTAACTATTGACAATTTCGTAGGCGTCAAAGTCTTGATCTTGGTTCATGCGCATATCAAGTTCCGCGTCGAACCGAAACGAAAATCCTCGTTCTCCTTCGTCAATTTGATGCGACGAAATCCCTAAGTCAGCTAAGATGCCATCAACCTTTTCGTTGTCATAATATTTCAGAAAGTTCTTGATGAATTGAAAATTATGGTTGACCAAAATTAAGTTGTCGTGGTCTTCTAACGAATTAAGCGCATCGTTGTCTTGGTCAAAAGCGATTAGTTTTCCGTTTGGAATCCTTTCTAATATTGCTTTGGCATGTCCACCTCCTCCGTAAGTTACATCCACATAAACACCGTCGTCTTTCAGCTGGAGGCCTTCTAGGCACTCATTCAGCATGACGGGTATGTGATATTTACGATTCTCCATCTACGTCGTCTCCCATTACATCTTCGGCCAAGTCGGCATAGTCGTCGGGATCAATTTCCATTTGATCGTCGTATACCTTTTTAGACCATATTTCTATTTTGTTTTCGTATGCGTAGAACACTACTTCCGATTCTATTTCGGCGTAAACACAAAGTTTTTTGGGTAGTAGTATTCTGGAAGCGGTGTCGATTTTCACCTCAGTGGCGCCACTGTTAAAAAGGCGCTTAAACTTTCGGTCATTCCGTTTGAAATCACTCAGTTTACTCAGCTTTTTTGTTTCTGTGTCCCAGTCTTTTCTTGTAAAAAGTGTCAGGCATTTGTCGAAGCCTCGGTTTATGACCATTCGGGTTAACGCTTCCTTCGGAATCTGGCGTTTTAAACCGGCAGGAACGATTGTTCGACCCTTGTCGTCCACCTTACATTCAAATTCACCGATATAACCCGACATGCTTTTTAGTTGAGATAAAAATTCGATGTAAAAGTATTACAGAATTTCCCACTTTCTACCACTTTCTCCCACTTTTTTCCATAAAATGTTTCCACAAGGCATTTAATGCGTTCTTTATCAATGCTTTAAGTGGTGGGGTGAAAATGATCTTTTCGTGACAATTTTGACTGTATTGCCGTGGTTTAAACGGCAAAATCGACAAATTGGGATGTTATGAGGGGTAATATGGGGGGAAGTGGATGGAGATAATTCTGGCCTAAAATGGGTAAGTTTGTACCTCCAAATAATCTATGATCAAGAAAGCTGAAACAAAGTGGCACGTCGTCTATGTGATGTCGCGACAAGAAAAGAAAGTTGCTAAACGATTTACGGATCAGCACATCGAAAATTATTTGCCCATAGCCAAACGCTTGAGCACTTGGAGTGATAGAAAAAAGTGGGTTGAATTTCCGATGTTCAATGGCTATTTGTTTGTTAGACCGTTGCCAAATCAAAAAGACGAGGTTGCACAAACAACCGGAGTAGTAGCTTATTTAACTTTTAGCGGAAATCACGCCGTAGTGACAGACAAGGAAATCGAAATTATCCGAACCATTGAAAGAGAAGGATATTTCGCAGAAACATTTTTAAATCCAAAAGATTTTGAAGAAGGGGAGAGACTTCTGGTTGTCGAAGGGCCTTTAAAAGGGCAACAGGTGGATTTAGTGAGGAAAAATAACGAACGTATTTTTCTAATATCTTTTGATACCCTAGGTCAGAGCATTAAGGTGAATATGCCTTTTGAATTTCTACAGAAAATAAATCAAGAAGGTTAACGCGCTATACAGCGAAGCTTTCGCCGCACCCACAGGTTCTGGTCGCATTGGGGTTGATAAAGTTAAATCCTTTACCATTTAACCCGTCGGTAAAATCAAGCTCTGTGCCACACAAGTACAAAAAGCTCTTCATGTCACAAACGATTTTCTCACCATCGCTTTCGAACACTTGATCACCTTCTTTTTCTTCGTTATCGAAATCTAGATTGTAGCTTAATCCACTGCAACCTCCGCCGACAACTGAAACACGCATAAAGTATTCGGCAGTTAGATTCTCTTCTGCCTTTAGTGCGTTCAATTTTTCTAAAGCTGGTGGGGTTATCGTAATCATATAGATTGATTTTTATTAAACAATGGCTTCTAAACCTTGTTTTGAGCGGTAATCGTTAATCGCTGTTTTGATTGCATCTTCTGCAAGCACTGAACAGTGAATTTTTACAGGAGGAAGTGCAAGTTCTTCAACTATAGCCATGTTGTCAATTTCCATCGCTTCCTGAACCGTTTTGCCTTTCAACCATTCTGTTGCTAAAGATGAAGAAGCTATGGCAGAGCCACAACCAAAGGTCTTAAATTTAGCGTCCTCAATTATTCCACTTTCTTCATTCACTTGAATCTGAAGACGCATAACGTCTCCACATTCTGGAGCTCCAACCAATCCAGTTCCAACATTGTTTTCGTCTTTGTTTAACGTCCCAATGTTTCTCGGGTTGCTGTAATGATCGATTACTTTTTCTGAATAAGCCATATTTCTTTTTTTCTGTTTTTAATAATTAATGTTCTTGCCACTCAACTGATTTAAGGTCAATGCCTTCTTTAAACATTTCCCATAGTGGACTCATGTCTCTCAGTTTGTGAACTGCCGTTTTTACGTGATCTATTGCAAAATCAATTTCTTCATCCGTTGTGTATCGACCAAGTCCAAAACGCAACGAAGAATGTGCTAAGTCATCATCTAATCCCAAATTCTTAAGTACATAACTTGGTTCTAATGACGCTGATGTACAAGCTGATCCAGAAGACACAGCCAAATCCTTTATTCCCATCATTAACCCTTCGCCTTCCACATGTTTAAACGAAATATTCGCAACATGAGGTAATCGGTGGTTGATGTTACCGTTTACATAAGATTCTTCAATTTGAGTAAGTTCTGCTTCCAAACGGTCACGCATTTTTGACAATTTTTCTGCTTCCTCAGACATTTCATTTAAGCTGATTTCGCATGCCTTGCCAAACCCTACGATGCCAGGAACGTTAAGTGTACCACTTCTCATGCCTCTTTCATGTCCACCTCCGTCTAATTGAGATGTCACTTTAACACGTGGGTTTTTACGACGTACGTATAAAGCACCAACACCTTTTGGGCCGTACATTTTATGTGCCGTAAACGACATCAAGTCAATATTTTGAGCCATCACGTCTACAGGAACTTTACCCACAGCTTGTGTCGCATCAGTGTGAAACAATACGTTGTGTTTTCTCGCTATGTCAGATATTTCTTCAATCGGCTGAAGAACCCCAATTTCATTATTTCCATACATGATAGAAATAAGAATGGTTTTAGGAGTAATGGCTGCTTCTAAGTCAGCCAAATTAATAAGACCGTCTTCGTTAGGAGAGAGGTAGGTTACTTCTCCACCCATTTTTTCAATGTGCTTACAAGAATCTAGAACAGCTTTGTGCTCTGTATTCACTGTAATGATATGGTTCCCTTTTCTGGCGTACATTTCGTACACACCTTTTATCGCCAAATTGTCTGCTTCTGTCGCTCCTGATGTGAAAATTATTTCCTTAGGATTGGCGTTAATTAGTTTAGCAACTTGTTCACGTGCATAATCAACAGCTTCTTCGGCTGTCCAACCAAATGAATGGTTTCGACTTGCAGCATTTCCAAACTTACTGTTGAAGTATGGTAACATGGATTCCAGTACTCGTGGATCCATCGGTGTGGTGGCGTTATTGTCTAAGTATATCGGGAACGATAACATGCTTATTTTTATTTAGATTAATTCTATTCTGCAAATATAACGACTCTAGCACAAAAAAGGTTCAGACCAAATTGCAATTATTTACTCAACTTTTTTTTGACCATCTTTGAATAAAATTCGCAGTTGTGATACGCAAAATTGAACACCTCGGTATAGCCGTTAAAGCCATTAAAGAATCAAACGATTTAATCAGCAAATTGTTGGATTCATCTGCCTACAAAGAAGAGTCTGTTGATTCAGAAAATGTGTTGACTTCATTTTTTAAGCTTGGAGAGACAAAGGTTGAATTACTAGAGGCAACTTCAGCGGATAGTGCCATTGCTAAATTTATCGAAAAACGGGGCGAAGGCATACACCACATTGCATTAGATGTTTCGGATATTGAAGGAGAACTGCAGCGACTTAAAGATTTAGGGTTTAAACTCATTCACGAGAAACCTAAAAAAGGAGCCGATGGAAAAAAAATAGCCTTCTTACATCCAAAATCGACAAATGGAATCTTGGTCGAGTTATGCGAAGACATAGATTCTACCGACGATTAAACGAAATAGGTAATACATAACTAATCCAACAAAGTATATCTTTGGAGCAAGATGAAGACAAATCAAATCGTTCGTTTCGTTCTCGGATTAGTTGGGCTGATCATTCTGGTATGGTTTGCATGGCAAGTAAAACAAGTCTTTGTGTACTTCGCTGTAGCAATTGTTTTGGCTTTGATGGGTCGACCTTTAATGAGCAAACTTGGCCAAATAAAGATTAAGGGACATGGCTTCCCTGATTGGGCAGGGGGATTGGTTGTGATTACAACCTACCTTGTTCTACTTTCACTTTTCTTCAAATTTTTAATACCCATATTGGCAGAGCAAATCGACATCATTGTCAATCTTGATGTAGAGCTTCTTTTGCAAGAGTTTAGCGGTCCCATCGCGGGCCTAGAAGCTTGGTTTAAAGACATGAACATCAATGGAATTAATCGAGATTCGATTCAAAATGAGCTCGTTGGTTATCTGAATTTTAATTCTGTTTCTAGTGCCTTTGAGAATATTTTGTCTGGATTAGGAGCGGTTTTAATTGCCTTTATGAGTATTCTGTTCATCACATTCTTTTTATTGAAAGACAAAAACATTGTCAATAATATTATTGACACGGTAACACCCGACAAATACCTTAAAAGCATACACAATGTATTGTCAGACACCAAAGACTTGCTCACCCGTTATTTTATTGGTGTCGCCATACAAGTGTCGATTATAACAGCAATTGTGAGCATTGGATTGTCCATTTTTAATGTGCCTAATGCACTGTTGATTGGATTTCTGGCAGGCTTAATAAATATTATCCCTTACATCGGTCCGATTATTGGCGCAACTTTTGGCATATCACTGAGTTTACTGTCTTACGTCCATATGGATTTAGGCATGGACTTGGGTCCACTCATATTGAAAATTCTGTCTGTTTTTGCCGTTGCTCAGCTGACAGATAATTTTGTACTGCAGCCACTAATTTTTTCAAAAAGTGTAAAAGCTCATCCGTTAGAAATCTTTGTAGTGATTATGGCTGCGGGTATGATTGCTGGAGTTTTAGGGATGATCTTAGCTGTGCCGACCTATACCTTTTTGCGTATCGTTGGAAAAGAATTTTTCCAGGGATACAAGGTTGTTCAAGGTTTAACTAAAGATCTTTAGTCTGGAACAATTCCGAACTGCTTCAACCGTGTATTGAATGTCTGAATCATGGTTCCATATGTTTCAAATTTTTGGTCAAGCTGCCTATAGGGAGTGAAATACGGGAAAGGGTCCTTCAGTTGATTCATATCAGAATCAAAAACGAATATTCCCCATTTAACCTGTCCATTTTCAGATAGAAATAACTCATCGATTTTAGCATAATAGACTTCGTGCTCAGAGGTGTTAAAGGTCTCGGTTCCTTCTGCTGTGAGAATTCGAATGTTGTCTGAGTCTGCAGTCAGCAATGAGTCTGTTGTGATAACATATGATCCATAGTTATAATTGGTGCTTATGGCGTTCCAGATGTTATTCAACTTCTCAATTCTTAAGGCGTCTTTCGTTTCCGGCGACTTGTTGTTAAAAAGACTGGTTTTTTTAGATTCTGCAGTACCAATGACAAAAACGAGTAAACCGTTTCCTTCCTTTCCTAAGTCCTGAACTTGATTGTTCGCAATTGTCGCAGCATTTACCAAGTCTTCATTTTTATTTTTTATCCGGTCAGAATTTAATAACTCGTTGAATCTTACTTGAATGCCAAATTGTAAATAGTCTATTTGTCCTTCTACGCCACTGGATGTTTGTTTGCCGCCAAAAAAGTCCATGTAATTGATGGTTAATCGGGCGCCAGGGTTTAAGTCCAATCCAACGCCTAATTGAATCCCGTAGTCGAAAGGGTTGTTTTGAATCTGCGTATTGCGCACGGGCTGTTTGAAACCACTTAGGTATTGTTCTTCGTACTGAAAATTAAAAGTTGTTATGATGCCATAATTTAGAAATGTCTGACGACCAGCATCCAATGGGTGGAGAACCAATAGTGAGGCATCGATTGCATTGGATATGCCTGTATAGTTAGAAAAGTCATCAAAAAACCGGGTTTGGGTATACGCCTGATTGTACTGCAAACTGAATTTTTTAAACTTACGTTCAAGCATCAGTCCGGCGCCAAAACCAGCTTTATTGGTTAACGTGTCGGAAGAAACGGGTTTTATAAAAGACGTATTGAAGTTCAAATTAAGGCCATACTCCCATTTACTCTGTCCAAAGACAACAGTTGAGAGTAGGATAAATATAACAGAAAGGCGTACACGCATTAGACAAAGGTGTGTTTAAATACTGATGAGACTTATACTATTTTACTACCGACTGGGTCGGATTGATAACCGATTAAATATCAAACTTAATACCTTGTGCCAATGGCATGGATACACCATAATTTACGGTGTTGGTTTGCCGACGCATGTAATTTTTCCAAGCGTCTGAGCCTGATTCTCTTCCTCCTCCGGTTTCTTTTTCACCGCCAAAGGCGCCTCCAATTTCTGCACCGCTTGTTCCGATGTTTATATTGGCTATTCCGCAATCAGAACCTTCATTACTTAAGAAATATTCTGTTTCCAAAACACTGTCGCTGAAGATTGCTGAACTCAAACCTTGCTTCACATCATTTTGCATGGCAACAGCTTCTTCAATCCGATCATATTTCATGAGATAAAGAATTGGCGCAAACGTTTCTGCTTGAACAATGGGCAAATGGTTTGGGGCTTCGGCCAACGTTGGCTCTACATAACATCCAGATGTATACGCTTCACCCTCAAGTACCTTGCCGCCATATATGACGCGTCCACCTTGGTTTTCTAATTCTTTAATCGCATCGAGATAAGACTGCACCGCTTGTTTGTCTATTAGCGGCCCCATGTGGTTCTTTTCGTCCAATGGGCTGCCAATGACAACCTGTTTGTATGCATTTACAAGCATCGATTTAAACTTGTCGTACACCTCGCTATGAATAATCACACGACGTGTTGATGTACATCTTTGACCGCAGGTTCCTACACTTCCAAATACAACTGCTCTTAAAGCATTTTGTAGATCACCCTTGTTACTTACAATAACTGCATTGTTACCACCAAGTTCTAATAGCGATCTTCCTAGTCTTGCACCCACCAACTGGCCAACGCGTTTTCCCATTCTAGTGCTTCCTGTTGCAGAAATCAGAGGTATGCGGGTGTCTAGGGCCATTTTTTCACCCAAGGTATAATCACCAATAAGTAAATTAAAGATGCCTTCTGGCAATTCGTTTTCAATCAAAACTTCAGAAATGATATGTTGACATGCAATGGCAGACAATGGCGCCTTTTCTGAAGGTTTCCAGATAACAACGTCTCCGCAAACAGCCGCTATAGCCGTGTTCCAGCACCAAACGGCAACCGGGAAATTGAAAGCAGAAATAACACCAACAACACCCAACGGATGCCATTGTTCCATCATTCGGTGGTTTGGTCTTTCGCTTTGGATAGTTAAGCCATAAAGCTGCCGAGAGAGTCCTACGGCAAAATCGCAGATGTCAATCATCTCTTGAACTTCACCCATGCCTTCTTGCAAACTCTTACCAGTTTCGTAACTGACTAAATAACCAAGCTCGCGCTTTTTTATGCGCAGTTTGTTGCCAAGTTTGCGCACAAAATTTCCGCGATTCGGCGCTGGTATGTCACGCCACATTGTGGCAGCTTGTTCCGCTTCTTTAATCACATGGTTGTATTCAGATTCAGTAGCAAATACTACTGAAGCTATCTTTTCACCATCAACAGGCGAAATAATATCTTGGGTATGAGATCCAACAGGCGTAATCCATTGTTGCCCTGTGCTTGTACTCTCGTTAAGCTCTTTTAAACCGAGATTCTCTAAAACTTTTTTAATCTTCAATGTTCTTTATTAATGCGTGTATAAAGGATAGGAAACGCTCAAAGATAACGTCAACCGATTGGTTTTGCCAACGTTACTTTTGTCTTGTGCATATCTCTATTCACGTTAGTTTTATGCCACTACTTTATTTTGTGGGGTGAAAAAAGGGAAACAAATTGGTTTTATAATTCTAGCATCGGTCATGATGCTCGCTTTATTGTATACATGCAATAAGTCAGACAGAGCTGGTAGATCGAACCAAGTAGCTCCTGAGGATTCTGTTGCAACGAGCAAAGAAGAAATTGTCGTTGAAAACGAAGAAGAGGTCGTAGATGATTCAGAGGTAAGTGAACAAATCGAAGAAATAGAAGACGATGCTTCAGAAAACATTGCAAAGCGTGTGAAGTCCTCTGGATACTATGTTGCTCCTTTAGATGGACCAATTTTACTGTCTGGAACTTTCGGTGAGTTGCGGAATAATCATTTTCATGCCGGTCTTGATATTCGAACAGGAGGTGTACAGGGCAAATCTATTAAAGCGGCTGCGGGTGGTTATGTTTCTCGAATCAAGGTATCCAGTCGGGGATATGGGAAGGCATTATACATTCAACATCCAAATGGAACCACCACGGTTTACGGGCACTTAAAAAAGTATTCTGGGGCAATTCAAGATGCGGTAATTGCAAAACAATATGCACTAAAAAAGTACACATTTGACTGGTATGTGCCTGCTGGCAAGCTTAAAGTGACTAAAGGCCAAGAAGTGGCGTTAAGTGGCAATACTGGAGGGTCTGGTGGACCACATCTACATTTTGAAATAAGAGATCGGAAGGGGAACACCGTGAACCCATTACTTCATGGGTTACAAGTGGAAGACAAGATTCCACCATTCGTAAAAAGTGCGAAGCTTTATCGGTTGGATTTTAATCGATACGAAACCCATGGCATATTTGCCAATGGACCGGTCAAGAAAAATGATACGACCGTTGTGCCTCCTGGAACTTATGGCGTTGGGGTCAGTTGGGTCGATTATTTTACGGACAAACTAAACCGACTTGGTATAAACTATGCAGACGTTTTGGTCGATGGCAAAAAGGTCTTTACACAAACGATAGAAGATTTTGCTTTTTCACAAGGGCGGTATATCAATAAACACATCGATTATTGGACGTACACACAAAGAGGAGTGAGGTATGTCAAAATGTTTAAGGATAAAGGAAACAGACTTCATTTTTATAAAGGAAATGGTTCTATCAAAGTTGGAAATAACACCACAATACGCATAGACATAAAGGCATATGACTATAACCAAGCCAGTTCGACGCTAACGTTCTTTATTAAAGGTAAGGAAGGTGCTTCACCATTGGTAAATGGGGGTTTAAACAAACCGGGCGCTCAACGTTGCCTGCCAACTAAAACGAACACGCTGAATAGTGAAAACGCAACCGTAGTTGTTCCAAAAGGCAGCTTGTATAACACCACCTATATGGGGTTAACAGAAACTAAGAAAACGGGCAAGTCGGTTTCGCCAATGGTCAGAATAAACCATTCACACGTTCCACTACATAAATCAGCAACCATAAAGATTAAGATACCGGAAGCGTATATCGCAATGAAAAACAACTTGGTAATGTTATCCTATAACAAGTCGTCCAAATCGTCTTCGTACGAAGGCGGAAAGGTATCGGGCAATTATATCGTAGAGACTTCAAAGTCGTTGGGAATGTATTATTTGGCTTTGGATACCATTGGCCCCAAGATTACACCCTTGCGTGTAAATCAATACTTGAGTTTTAGAGTGGTTGACTTAACAAGCGACGTGAAGGCCTATAATTGCTACGTTGACGACAAATGGGTGCTACTAGAATATGAACCCAAGTCAAATAAACTGTTTGGCAATTTGCCAAAATCTTACACCAAAGGAAACCATTCTTTAGAGTTACGTGTTACAGATGGAGGTGGAAACACAACAGTTTATAAAAAGAATATTACGATTTAATGAGCACACTAAAGGTTGGAGATAAACTCCCAGATTTTAAAACAATTGATCAGAATGAAAAAAACGTGAGTAGTCAAGATTTTCTTGGAACAAAAAGCGTTTTATATTTCTATCCAAAAGACGATACCCCAACATGCACGAATCAAGCGTGTAATTTGAGAGACAATTACGACCACCTGATACAAAGGGGTTACAAAGTTTTTGGAATAAGTCCTGATAAAGCGGCGAAGCACCAAAAGTTCATTGCGAAGTACAAACTTCCATTCGATTTATTGGTAGATGAAGACCATGCCATTGCTGATGCATTTGGCGTTTGGGGCGAGAAAACAACATTTGGCAAAACATACATGGGGCTTAAACGCACTACTTTTGTGATGAACGAAGAAGGTATAATAACTGAAATCATTACAAAAGTGAAGGCCAAAGAGCACACTGACCAAATCTTAGGTTAGTGTTCTTTTCGCTCGGTTTCGCTTTGTAGCTGTTCAAGCCGAATACCATTTCGGGTATTGATACGTTTACTAATGCACTAATAAATCACATGAAAACCAAAGCAGAAATCGTAGAAAATTGGCTCCCAAGATACACGGGTACTCCATTAGAAAATTTTGGGTCATATATTTTGTTGACCAATTTTATTGGGTATGTAAATATATTTAGCGAGAAGTACCGTGTTGATATTGAAGGGATGGACAAGGCCATGCAGACCGCTACATACAACAATATCACAATCATAAATTTTGGTATGGGTAGTGCGATGGCCGCTACGGTAATGGACCTGCTTTCTGCAATAAAACCAAGAGCGGTCTTGTTTTTGGGTAAATGTGGTGGGTTGAAACGGAAAACAGCACTTGGCGATTTTATAATTCCAATGGCTGCAATACGAGGTGAAGGTACCAGCAACGAGTATTTGCCTGAAGAAGTGCCAGCACTGCCATCATTTCGACTTCAGCGAACGGTTTCATCAGCTATGAAGGAGTTTGAAATTGATTACTGGACAGGTGTAATTTTTACAACCAACCGAAGAGTTTGGGAACACGACGAAAAGTTTAAAGAGCGATTAGTGGAAGCACGGGCTATTGGAATTGATATGGAAACAGCAACCTTATTTACTGCCGGTTTTGCCAATGAAATTCCGAGAGGAGCACTGTTATTGGTGAGCGATAACCCCATGATTCCCAGTGGTGTAAAAACAGACGAGAGTGACAAGTCTGTAACGTCAAAGTTTGTAGAGCTACATGTGAATATTGGAATAAGAGCATTAGAAGAACTGCGTGACTCGGGTGATAGCGTAAAACATATGCGATTTGATCACAGACCATAGAATATGAGTGAAAATAAGATAAAAGTAGATGTTGTTTCGGATGTTGCTTGTCCGTGGTGTTTTGTCGGGAAACGCCGTTTAGAAGCTGCACTTGAAAAGTGGGATGGAGCAGAAATTGAAGTGGAGTGGCATCCGTTTCAGTTAGATCCATCAATGCGCTCGGAAGGAATGAATAGAGATACCTATTTGACCAATAAATTTGGAAGTGTAGAAAGGGTAGGAGAGATGACAGATAGATTGACTGAGGTTGGAAAAACAGTCGGTATTCAGTTCGACTTTGGCGATGAATGGCTTGCAGTGAATACACTCAAACTGCATCAATTGTTGCACGTGGCCCGCGAAGAAGGTTTTGGTGAAAAACTGAAGGAACGTTTTCTATCGGCCTACTTCGAACAAACAAAACACTTGAATAACTTGAAAACACTTTACAGTATCACCGATGAATTTGGTTGGGACAGTGCAAAAGTAGACGCCATCATTAATGATCAAGACATTGCGGATAAGGTAACAGCAGAAATGCGACACTATCAGCAACGCGGTGTTTCTGGTGTTCCATTTTTTGTCATTAATGACACCTATGGTTTTAGTGGAGCTCAGCCTGTCGAAGCTTTTTTAGAAGCGTTTCAGACGGTTGCCGCTGAAAGTTAGTTGTGTTCTAGGTTAATCTAAACCGCACTGGGAGATTGTATCTCACGTCGACATTCTTTCCAGATTGAACTCCTGGTTTCCATTTTGGTATTTTTTTAATTACACGTATTACCTCTGCGTTGAAGCTTGGAGCGCCCTTAACCGAGCGTACTATCTTGATATCTTCAATGACCCCTTCTTTGGTGACAACAAATTGAGCTACTACGGTACCTTGAATATTTTGGTCTCTTTCAAATGCTGGGTAACTGATATTCTTGCTGAGGAACTTCATTAAGGCATCCATTCCACCAGGAAATTCAGGCATTTCCTCTGCAAATTGAAAAATTTGAGGGGGTGTTATGGTGTCTGGAATGATTTCCATGTTTCCATCAATCACTTCTTGCGGTTCTATGATGTCAATATCTCCTTCAACTACTTCTCCAGTCATTATCATGCCAACTGGTGGGGGCGGCGGTGGTATAGATTTTTTGACTACTTTTTCTTTAACTACAGTGTCTTTCGAAATCGTTTCTTTTGCCATTGCTCTATGGTCTACCAGGTGAGAATCTGTTTGAACAATGGAGTCTTTGCCTTCGGTTAATGCTAACTTGCCATTAGAGGTATTGCTATCGCATGAGGTTAACAGTAAAGCGCCCATACACAGGATGTAAAATGGCAAATTTGATTTCTTTTCTTTTTTTGTCATACCGTCAATTACAAACATAATCTCGTTGTAAGAAAAGTCAAGTTGTGATCTGCGTATATGTCCACACACACGTTCACCGTTATGCATCAGTAAATAGGTAAGAATCTCTTCGCGTGATTGCTGTGTGAAGTCAATGACGTCTTTTTCACAAGAATCACAATGCCTTGCGTTTAAGCCAATTTTCATTTTGTTCCAATCTTCGGAACAGGGGTTTGGGATGTCGAATTTCATATCAAACTAGGTTCTAATTTGATGTAGATACCTATTGTTCAAAATAGGTAAACGGCATGTTGTTATTTTTTTGCGGCGTCTTTTACGCGGCTTGCAGAATCCCCTTTGGACAAGGTTAAACGAATCACACTTTGCTCAATGGCAAGTAGGTTGTGCTTTACTGAGGCGTCCAAGGCAATCAAGTTTCCAGTAAACAGCATGACTTGACCTTTTTCAGTTCCAAAATCTATTTGTCCTTGTATGACTTGGACGACGATAGGAAGTGGTGCACTGTGGTCTTTCATCAACTGATCTTTAACCATCGATATTCTAATTTCCTTCGAAAACGGAGTTTCTACAACGACGTCGATTTTTGGTCTTGTTGTGTCAAAGGTTACGTTGGATAGAAATTGACCTGTCTGCATTTAACTAATTCTGTTGAGGTGTTTTAATTTGGTTTTAAATATATGCGCAATGGTTTGGGCACGATGCTTGGCCATTTCGGCTTTGTCTCCAGTAAACTGCTCGTCTACATTTGTTTCAAACAAACTAATCCAGCGGTCAAAGTGCTCCATAGAAATGGGTAACGGGATGTGCTTGGGGAATGGGCGGCCTTGGTAGGTGGCACTTCCGAACAAAATAGACTCCCAAAATTGATACATTTTAGGCAAATGACTGCCCCAATCTACTTGGGCAAAATCGTTAAAAATGGGAGATAGTAAATCGTCTTGATTCACTCTTTGATAAAAGGAATCGACCAACTGTTTTACGTCTTCGCTATTCTGTATTTCGCGTTTCATTAGTAGTTGCAAAGCTAACGCCAAACATTTAGCCAACGTGGTAAGATAGAACCAGGAAGTATGATATGCCTCAGTTGCTGAGGGTTATTCTACCCAATCAGCAATGAACATATTGGTTTCTCTCGTCCCACCATTGTTTCGGTTAGATGAGAATACAATTTTTTTACCATCGTAAGAGAACATTGGAAACGCATTGAAATTACTTTGGGTTGTAATTTGCTCAAGTCCAGTTCCGTCTTCGTTTATCATGAACAATTGGAATTCGTAACCGCGTTCGGAAAAGTGATTACTGCTGAATATAATTTTCTTACCACTTGGGTGATAAAAAGGAGCCCAGTTTGCTTTTCCAAGGTTCGTAATTTGTTTTAAGTCAGAACCATCTGCGTTACAGGTATAGATTTCCATGTTGGTTGGTGCTACCAAACCTCTTTCTAAGTATCCTTTATATCTAGCAATTTCTTCTTCAGTTTTCGGTCTTGATGAACGGAATACCAACTTTGATCCATCTGGAGAAAAGAACGCACCACCGTCATAACCCAACTGATCCGTAATTTGTGTCACATTGCTTCCATCAATGTTCATGGTGTACAATTCGAGGTCACCAGATCGTGTAGAAGTAAACACAATCTTATCTCCTTTTGGAGAAACTGTGGCTTCGGCATCATAACCTGGCTCGTCTGTTAATTGTGCTGTTATGTTTCCTTCAAGGTCAGCCACAAAAATGTCGTAACCTGCATAGATTGACCACAAATAAGGTCCTCCTTTTTCAGGTCTTACCTCCGGTGGGCATTGTGAGTCAGCCAAGTGCGTAGAGCCATATAAGATATGTCCTCCGTCTGGCATAAAGTACGAACACGTTGTTCTACCAAATCCTGTGCTCAGCATCTTTGGCTTTAGCGTATCTTTTTCTGCTGCTTCGATATCGAATGTGAAGATCTGATCACAGTTAACGCCCCAAGCTTCGTTGTTGCTCTGAAACACCAATTTGCGGTTGTTGAAACTGAAATAGGCCTCAGCGTTGTCACCACCATAAGTTAACTGGTGCAAGTTTAACAAGTGAGATTCGCTAGAATCAGCAAGGTCGGGTTTTTGAGAAACAGTCGACTCTTCGGTGGTCTGTTCCGTATTTGTTTGAGTACCTTGGTTACAAGAAGCGAGAACCAAAACACCGGCGACAATTGATAATAATTTCATTGCTTAAATTTTCGGCAATATTAACCGCTATTGTTAAGATTATAAACTTTTGGAGATAAATCCTATATCGTTTTTTGTAGTTCGTTCTTTTCTGAACTTGGTGAACTGTATCGCGTAATAGTTTTTATCGGAATCACGTATGACGAATGTATTGGTATCTGTGGTTATAAAATTCTTGTTGCCCGAATTCCAGTCATACCATTTTGTACCAATAAAGTCTAACGAGTCTGTGTATGCATACGTTTGAGCGTTAAAAAAGTTCAACGCATCAAAGTCGTAATCGAATTGCCTTCCAACTTCCCTGTTATATGGATTTATAAAAATCCCATCAACCAAAGAAAATTCATTTGTTACGGAGAAGAATAAGGAAGATACGTTCTGAGTTTTGTGCTTTACGTAGGAGGTAATCAAAAAATCCCAGTCGTCTTTAGGCGGCTCAAGGTTTAACACACTGCTAGATTCGAAAGAGAGGTATACATAATTGAAACTATCGTTTTTCTCAACGTAATAGTGTCGTTCAAACTTCCCATCAAGATCCCCAATGAGAATGTCGTATTTATTGTCTTTGTAGCCTTCTACGCGCATTTTAACGATGCCCGTTGGGTTGCCGCTTAAATCTAAGCCAAGGTGGACTAAATACACGTTGCCGAAACTCTGCGGGTTCTCGAAACTAAAGTCGCCCCATTCACCAATGCAACTGTTGTCTTCTTGGCCATTCCAACGATCAAATATCCATGGATAATCACCTTCTTGATAGTCTTGGTAAAAGTCTTTTGAATTGGTGTTGAAACAACCCATGCCTCTAGCCGTGTTGAGCAAGATTTGGTAATCGTTGGCGGCACAGCTAAATGCGATATCCCATCCCTCTGTGCTATTTTGTTTGACAATTTTCTGGTCCTTTAAGCTGTAATAGATTTGTCCGTTTACAGGCTTGTAGGTGTTTATTTCAGTTTCGAAAGGCGGAAGAGGGAGAATAGGCTCTTCTTCGGTGAAACATCCAGTCAGGCATAAGCCCATAAATACTATGACAGCGTAATACTTCAAAATGATGTAACAATTGAAAACCAAATTCGACGTCCGTAGTCAATCGAAATTGGAATTTTATTATTTATGTTTTCGTCACTAATACGATCGAGGGCTAAATACGATCCACTTACATTCAATGTGTTCGTCAAATTCTTGATACCAATATGTGCAAAAATAGGTTTATCAAACAGTTGCTGGCGGATGGAAAAATCAACCAACCAAAAGCCACCTTGTTTGAAATCTTCAAGCACACCAAAGGCATTTTCTCTGGTTTCGAGTCTCTGACCCTGATATTTGGAAATAAAACCTACCGCGGTCTTGGATTGCTTAATTCTGTACATGGTTTTAAACATCAATTCTTGGGTAAAGTAGTAGTTACCAATTTCCTCTGGGAATTGATTTATTCCATTATTGCTGGCAGAAAACGCTAACTGAAATTGTTCTCCCTTGTAATCAATGTTCACATTCTGGCCAATTAACTTAGAGGCTCTTGTGTTGACAAACTGATACAGTTGTTTTTCTGGATCAATTTGTGCCAATTGAATGCCATTGTTGCTATTGACCCAATACAAATTGGTGTAAAACAGAACGTCTTTAGATTTGATTCGTAAGGTGGTAGAAAACCTATTAAATATTTCCGATTGTAAATTTAAATTGCCGGTGATGTTCAAGTTTGGATTTTCAAACTTGTAGAACATCTCGTTGAACGTAGGGACTCTATAGCCTGTTGAATATTGTGCGATGAAGTCGGCCGTTGGACTCATTTTGTATTTCAATCCAAGTTCGTAAATGGGTTTGGTCTGAAACTTATTACTGTTTGTATAACGCAGGCCAGCTTTGGCTTTCAAGTTTTCGTCCAGTTTGTAGTCTAGTCGAGCCAGTACAGCAAGTTGTGTAATGTTTGTTTTTACCGAGCTTAAAATGCTTCTTTCCTGGTCGCGCTGATGGCTGAATTCAATGCCTGCTTCATAATTGAGCTTGTGCTTATCCGATAATTTAGAAATCTTAAAATGGTTGTAAAACTCATCGTATCTCAATAGGTCAAAGGCGGAGCGTTCATTGTCTTCATACACATTCAGGTCACTGAGTATTTTAACCGTTTTGTCGTTGTTTAAATTATATCGTGTAAAGGATTGACTTAAGTCTATCGAGTGATATTTACTAATGTTTCCTCGGATACCGGCATGATAGATTGATTGGTTTACACGTTGGTCAACATCGTATGCGCGAAGTGTGTTGGCTACAGGATATCCTCTGTCTTGCGTTCTTGAAACAATGTGGGTTGCAGATAGAAAGGCGTTTAAGTCTGACAGTATGCGGTAGTTGTAATTTAACTCGTACTGTGTACGAAGTCTGGGTTTCCACTGAAAAACTCTGAAACTATCTGTTCCGCCTACACCAGAAAAAAAGTACTGACCAATTCCGGCACCTATACTGTGTCGACCTAAGTTTACAGTTCCTTTTGCTATGGCATTGATATCACCGTTACTCGTCGAATTTAGGTTTGTGCGGACATGAACAAGTGCAGAGGATAGCTTATTTGTAATGATGTTGACGCTAGCCAACACCGCATTTGCGCCGTAATAAACCCCACTAGAACCCGTGATGATTTCAATCCTATCAACTTCTGCCAATCCAATTTTTGATAAATCAAAGTTGTCAATAGACAACTGACTTATTGGTAGGCCGTTTAATAAAAAGCGAACGTTTCTTTGACCTGTCCCAGCATAATTTAAGGTATGGCCTTCTTTACCAGCGTACACTGAGAAGTTGTTCAAACTATATTGAAGTACTTCGTTAACCGTTTGAAAATTGAACAGGTCTATTTCTTCAGCTGTGATTATTTGCACATTTTCAAATGAAGATGTTCTTTCGACAAGCCCTGTTTGACCGGTTTCGATCATTGCATTGATTGAGTCAGCCTGACCTAAAGTCTCGGTAGGTTTTGCCAATACCGCTAAGGCCAATAAAGCATAGATAAGTCGATAGTTAAACACTGGTGCAAAAGTACGGTGCGTTTCTGCAAATTCTTGTCTTTTCAAGGTTAAACCTCTGTCAGTGCTTTGTTTTCTAAAGTCTGTGAAATATGTG
>Ga0209630_10000948_pt1 | contig 32620 bp, 22 predicted proteins | sample COG_01_FD_184745 | JGI IMG/M metagenome (GOLD analysis project Ga0209630, IMG submission 184745) | Pelagic Microbial community sample from North Sea - COGITO 998_met_01 (SPAdes) (version 2) | ecosystem: Environmental > Aquatic > Marine > Neritic zone/Coastal water | place: Helgoland, sampling... | reverse complement strand
CGCGCAGTAGGCTGCTCGTCAGCGCGTAAGGATACACGGCGGCGAGCGTGTGAGCTTGTAATGTCGTCAACAATTCTATCGATTCCAACTCTCGCCCCGCAGCAGCTCCTCCCATATCTCGACGCCGTGTGCACACATAATACTCTCGTCGTCTCCGTCGTCGTGTGTTTGTCCCTCAAAAACCTCCGGAACAGCCGGACGGAAGGCTGGCGTCGTAGGAGTCGTCCAGGCGAAGGAAATCGTCGTTCTGCATCCAGCCCGGCCAGCCGGATTTCGTTCGCTTGACGATGCCCCGCCCGTCCTCATCACCGCCCCCCTCCCGCTCGCGCTTTTTCTCATTTTTCTCTTTCTTCTCCCTCTTCATCTCTTTCCTCTCTCGCTCCCACTCGGCGCGCGTCATCCTCCTGGGCTCCGACTCCGACCGAACCATCCCCACTGTCATCGGCCGCGTCGTCGTGGTCTCCGTAGCGTGTGTCCTGTTCGTCACCCGGTCGACGGCCTGGACCCCCGGCTGATCCTGAGCGATGGGCTGCATGGGTGCCATGTAAACGACGTCCCCTTGAGCCGTTCGAACGGACACGAGCTGCGTCACCGGCAGCATCGGGACCAGGCCCTGCGCTAATAGGACCATCGCGGGCTGTATCGTGGCCTTAGCCTCGGGCAGGCCGTCCAAGCCCGAGCTCGTGGTCAGAACCAGCGGGAGCTCGCCGTCCTCGGAAGGGGGGGCGGCTTCGGGGGGGCGGCTTCGCCGATCTCCGATGGCGTTTGCGGAGGGCTTCATGAGGGTCAAGACTCCTTTGCCGACACCCACGATCTTGTCACGGATGACCGGGGCCGCGCACGGCGTGCGATCGATCCGGTCGCGAAGGTTGTCCGAGTCGGCACGCTCACGAACGATCACCTTTACGACCCGCTTGGGAGGTTCGGACTTCTCGTTTTCGCGGTGCTTTGCGCCCGTTTCGTGTTGCTCACGCCCGCTCGTGGGCACGTTGCAGTTGCATGCGGCGCAATGATAGGAGTTTCTAGGTAGCGGTAGCGGTAGTAGTGGTAACGGCTCGTGTTTACCAACCTTCTCCACCGTTCCCTTATTGTAGTATGCGGTCCACAGGTGCGGCTCGGGTGTCTCACCGTTCTCGGCGTTCGGTATCTTGTCCTCGGTCCGTCTGAAAGGTGGCGATACGTCCGGCTGGTCCGTGTCATATGGCTCGGGCGGTGGGGGCATCCCCGCCGTGCGTCCCGATGGCGCCGGCGGAGGCTTAACTTCTCGCACCGTCGGAGGCAGTTCGGAGCCGCCCGGGGGCGCCTCGATGACCGCACCGCCGGGAGGAGGAGGCAGCGGCGGGACATCCCTGAGCACCGACCGATGCGACGTGTCTTTCTCCACCGGAGATTCGTCGTCGATGACGATGACGTCATTGATGATGACGTCAGCGGCGGGTCCGCGGATGGGCGGCGGCGGCGGCGGGACGGCCGTGAAAAACTGAGCGGCGGCGGGCGACTCGCGCGCCCATGCTGCCCCCGACTCATTCATCTTTCTCCCCGGGATCGCGTTGAGCGCGCTGATAGCGCGGCCCAGCGCCTCTTCCTCCTCGATCGCCGTCTTCTTCCGATCTGCGTGTGCCTCGAGGTAAGAGGCGTAATAGCCCGATACAAAAGTCGCCCGAGAGTCGTGGTGAACTGGCTCTGGCTCGGGCTCGGGCGTTTCCCGTGCGTTTTGGGCCTCCTTCCGCGCCGCCTTACGCTCCTCTTCTGGGATCGTCTGCACGACGCCCCTCCATGTCTCGACGCACATGTTCGCCGCGGCTCTGATCTCGCCGGTGGATCCGGACTTCGCCCACTGCTTTATGTGCTTGGGGCAGTCGCCGAGCTGGAACAACACCTTGAACGGGATGTTCATGCCCGCAAGCCTGGTCAGCGCGCTCGCAGCGTCGCCGTCCGACTTGGACCCGATGGCACGGGCCGCATTCGAGAACTCCCTGATCGCGACGGTCGCGCTAACTGGATCACCGGTCGGGCGTTTCGACTTGACGAGCTCCCTCGCGGGGGCCGGCGTGATCTTGGGGATCTTGTAAGGCTCCCGCCGAGGAAGCGCGAACACGTCATTCGGCGGCGGGGGCGGCCCCTCCTCGACGACCGTGGCGCCTTTCGATCGGATCCGATACATCGTCTTCGTTCGCAACGGCGCCACCGGCTTTTCCTTTTTCTGTTTCTTTTGCGAGGCGAGCACGTCGGCCAGGGTCTCCTCGTCCTCGTCCTCGTCCTCGTCGTCCGTGGGCACGATCGGCTCCTCTTGCTTGGGAGAGTCGTCGCCAAGGCCGTCGTCGATCTGGACGGAATCGAGCCCCATGGCGTCCGCCAAGAAGGCATCTACGTCCCTCGCGCCGACCTCCGCGCCTTGTGGACCGTTTTTCAAAAGCGATCGCCTGATGGAGTCGCGGACCATCTCCCGTTCTTCGGACTCCGTTCGGGGTTTATCGCCCCGGTACCGAGGAGCGCGGCGCTTCTTCGCGGATTCCGTCGTCGTCGACTGGTCGCCATCCTCCCAGAGCTCCCAGACCATCTTGTCGCCGGGGAGGATGGTCGGGAGGCTGTCGGTGATCTCCTTCAGCGAGCCAAACTTTTGAGTCTCGCGGGGCCACGCGTATCCGAGGAAGAGCTGCTCGTGCTCCTCGAAGACGTCGGGGACGGGCTCGGGTTTCCCCTCCAGCGCCTTTCGCTGCTTCAAGCGCTTAGGGGCCAGGTGGTTCACGAGCTGCTCACGGCTGACCCCCGAGACGTTCATAACGGCGTAGAGCGTGGGCTGGAAGTTGAAGACCCCCTCGGGCAGTCTCACGCCCTTAAGCGCGAGTTGCCTGTCGAGCGTCCAGCCCGCGCCCTCGAGCGCCGCCGTCGCATCCTCGAGCCTCTGCGTCAGCTCAGGATGCCCCTTCCAGTGGAGCGGACCGTCGTAGTGGACCCTCAGGCGCGGCTCGAGCGGCGGTATCGCGGTGGGCGCGGACAAAGCCGCCTCGGGCGGGGGGGCGCTTTTCACCACGGGCGACTCGGCGTGTGGGTCCGTTGGCATCGCCGGGGAGGCCGGGGTGTCGTCGTCAACGGGCGTGGGTTGCTGTTCGATGGGACTGGAGAGGAACGGCAGCCAGATCGTTCCGCCGGTCATGCCCGCGACCCGCTCCCTCGCGCCCCTTTCGCGGCGGCTCGCAGTGCCCCGCGAGACAAGACTCACGTCGCTTCAGTTTAGGGTTCCAACCTGCCCAAATCAGACCCCTTAGCTGTCGTTTTGGAGCTCAATCTGGGCTTGAGGGCTCAAGCCCAAACCCGATAATCCGCCCCGCGCTCCACCCGCGCGCGCATTGCGTTCTGAGCACATAGGGCGACGCCTTGATATCTCAGCTACGCCCTGGCGAGGTTTTACATCGATCCGTGAAGTATCGAGGCGTCGGGGGGCTGAAGGCGAGCGTCGAAGCATGCCAAAAACTTTCGCAAAGAACATTTCCGCGACGATTTTCGTAAAATACCCCTGCGAAATCGAGGCTCCAAAACGACAGCTAAGGTGGGGGTCTGATTTGGGTAGCTACTGTCCAAGAAATTCTTGAAGCTGAGCAACTGAGTGTTTTTTTATGACAAAGCTAGTAGTTCGCGCACTAATACTGCCACGGGTGCGGCTGTCACGCCTCCGGAGGCGGCGGGAAGACGGCCGCCGGCGGCTGGGTGTAATGCCGCGGCGGCGGTAAAAAGTACGGCTGGGGCTGAGGCGGCTGCGTGGACTGGAACATCGACCACATGCCCTGCACCACCGAGCGCCGTTCCAATCGTGGTCACCTGCTCAGTCTGCACCGCGTAGTGCGCCCGCGGCTGCGGCAGCTGCTGGTGCATGGGTATCATCGCGACGGGGCCTCGCTGTGTCTGGACCATGACCGGTTGCATTCGCACCGACGTGGGTTGGTACCGGGGATGGTAGCTCGGCGGGTATTCGAATACGTCGACGGCGGCATCCCACATGGGTGCAGTTGGAGGTCGCACGACAAGCTGGTTGGAAGGGTACGTCGGTGCCGGCGGCGGAGGAGGCGTCGATGGGCGTGTCGGTGGGATGAGCTGGTTGGAAGGGTACGTCGGTGCCGGCGGCGGAGGAGGCGTCGATGGGCGTGTCGGTGGGATCGGCGGCGGTTCGTCGTCCTCGTCGGGCGGATTGGACGGGATCTTCTCGCTGAGCTTGAGCCTCTGAAGCTTCTCCGGTATTGTCATCTTCCTGAGGCCATTTCTTTGACAACTTCATCGTAGACTTCGAGGCATCGTGCACCAGCATTGTGTTTTACCCTTGACGACGTGCGTCCGGTAGTGGTTCGAACCCCTGCCCGTTCCTGAACTTCCTGCCGCACACGGCGCAACTGGTGGTGTGCTCGAGAACTTTGACGCGCTTGGTATCGCCGCCGTCCTGGACATCGCCGGATCTCTTCACTCCGATGACGTTTTGTTCCGTATCGGCCGAGTTGGCGGCGAAGTGAAACTCGGTCCGACTCGGACGTGTGGGTCAGCGAAGGCGGGGGGTTCATTTCCTCCTCGTCTTCAGTGGGTGCGACGTCGCACTTGCCCTTTTCCGACTCGGCCTTGACCTCGGTGAAATCGTTATCGCTCGCGGCGGTGTAATCTCTCCCTGGCCGCGGCGAGTCCCTCGGCGTATCAGGCACTGTATTTCCCTCCGCATTCCTCGCGCGCATCGCATCGTGCACGGCGTCCAAGTCCACGAGGTCGCCCGCCGTTTGCGTCGGTTGACTCCGCTTTCAGTTCCGTCCGTTACCATCTGTATATAAAGGGTTACCTTCGTAAGTGTCAGAAGGTACCTTGCTTGTACGAAGGCACCTAACGAATCGACTCGGGATTTTTAAGTTGTCGCGGTCGGCTGGTTTGAGACGAGTCGAGTTGAAATGCTGTAGTTAAGGTTTGAAGCTGAATTTTCATCGATGCATCAGTCAACTTCGACGTCGACCACCGCCTCCTAGGAAGACGCGTTAGCGTCGTGCTTCCTTCAGAAGTGGCGTGCGTGTGAGGACGACGCTTACGTGCACGCCAAGTGCAACGATAAGGACGTGCCGCGGAACAGTCGTAGTCCAAAAACCGGGAAGCTGTCGCAAAGCGTTGTAGTTAGAATTAAAGTGGCAAACGGTGATCGCACGGTGGCTTAGTTACGACTTTTGAAAATGAGCTGACGACCAATCAGAAGGCGTATAAAGGATGACGGGCCAATCAGAATACGTTTAAAAAGTAACGCGGTCGAAGACCAATCACGAGACGAATTTTTGACGATGACAGCCCATCAGAAGACGAATAAAAGTGTCGCGGTAAAAATATTGGGTTGGAATATGGGCTGACGTGACTAATAACTATTGAAAGTTTAATTAATCCCGAATTAAGAGTTACGAAGGTACCTGAGGATGAGCTTTTTAAACTTTTCCGCCGAAGCGCTCATCATACTTCATCAAACTTGGAAGAAATGAAGGTCGCGCTGGAGAACGATTGCGTCGATGTCTTAGCTCATGCACTAGTCACGTCCCTTAAGATTTCAAAAGTAATTCTTTTTGTGTTTTTGCCGCTGTGCTCTGACCTGAAAATCACCACACTTGCAGCAACACGGGGTCGTTAATCGAATGGAGATCCCGAACAAAGACTTCCTTGTCTCTATACAGGTGCGATTGATGATTGATACCGCCCTTGGCACAATTCTTTTTGTTGCAGACCATTGTTGAAAAAAAAATCAACTACATCCAGGAGCGAATGTTTGCCTGCGTTCAGCTGAACACGGACACGACGGGAAAACGGTGAGTCTCCCGACTAACACTCTCTCGTTTCATCGCGTTAAAACATACGGCATTCACCTTTGACATTGAACACAGTGTCGAAGATAGTCATAACGCAGTGGCTGCCGAGCATGGTCACCTGCGCGGAGCTGTTCATAGCGCCAAAGGTTTCAAAACTTCGCATAATGACCATACAGAAAATGGCAAATTTCAAATTCCTTCAGCAGAGTGTGTACGGGAGCAACGCATGCGTGTTCCGCAGCTCATTCTCAAACAGACAGACGCGCATCTACACCTGCTTGGAGCTGTACCTCAAGTCCAAATCAAACAATACTTTTTCTCCCCAAAGGTTTGCTTATTACTAGACATCTGATCTTCACTTTGGTTTTCACTACACCGACACAACATTTACAGCAAAACAGCTCACGAAGCAAGGAACATCAGATGCTGGGTGAAGATTGGGCTATGCTCCCACAAATGCATCTTCGTCTCCAGGAAATAAAGATGATTATTATCGCGTTAATTTGACTGTATCCTAACAATTTGCTTTCTGTTGACAGGCAGCGACAAGAAAGTTGGGAGGAATACTGAATCAATTGGAAACTGTGTGAAATAAAATCTCTTTTGAGAACCACTTTGGCCCTGCTTCATACTTCTTGAAAACTCTAGCTAATCGCATTGGCTATCACCGCAGGCCCGAACAATCGTGGTAGATTTTGTCGACAATTAGCTTTCAGTGAATTTCGGTTTTATTACACGGCCATATTATAGAATCTTTTGGTTTCTCTGCCCGAGAAACGTCTTCCGGATACACTCTGCTGATAATAGCTCTGGAAGCGCAACTGATAATTCACGATTCTGAAATACTTTATTAAAACACTTGATCACCGCTCCAGGAGAATAACAGCCTCACAATGTCTCGTGTGCGGAAATAAATCAACCGCCAACGCTTTAATAGGACTAAAAGGAACACCGCCACTTCTCCCGTCGGGTCCCTGCGGTGTGCAAAGCTCCGCACAATTTGCGGTCATAGAGTCTGGGTTGCAAGACACATAGACAAGACGACGGACGCTCGGCTCCTTACGAAGTGCTGAGAGCACATTTCGGTGCAGGCCAGCCCGAGGCGGATCTACAATGGCAACAATTTCATCTAATGAAAAGGATTTAGAAGACCAGAGAACTTTACCGTGCATCGTCGTTTCATGTTTGCTTTGTTGATTCTGATCTGTCCTCACTTCTCCCTCGCTTCCACTCTCCTCTGCACTTGGAGCCGAGTATCTAGCTTTTGTCGCTGCTAGCCGTTTCGATGGTGCGACGAGCGGTGCATATGTGCTCAGAATGGAGGGCAGGACGTTTTCCGCTTTGCCCGCGATCCATTCGCAGTTCGTAATACCATTTAAAGAGGCATTCGCTTTTGCGTCTTTGATGGCACCCTCCACAATGTCGATGCCGATAACTTTATGAACTTTCTTTGCAATAGTGATACCTATTGTGCCAGTCCCACAACATATATCAAGGACAAGTGAGCGACCATGGGGACTAGCCCATTCGCCTGCAATCTGGTACAACGCGTCTGCTGCAGAAGTATTTACCTGGAAAAATGCGGTTGCGGAGAGAGAGAAACGAAGCCCGCATAGATTCTCACTTATCGAAATCTGATCAGCTGTGCTTTTGTTACCATCCTCAAGATCAAAGAGTTCAGCATCTGGTCCAGCGGCATTAGAGACGCCGTTGTGCACTTGCATGAGCAAACGCTTCAGGGAAAACTGATAGAGCGAAGCGCGAGACGCTGCAAGTCGTAGAATGTCAGCAGCTCGCTTGCATGCTTTTTGAACCACGCGAGCATCATAACCCGACGGGCTCACTTGAATGATGACCATCACCTCAGTTTGACTATTAGGCGAAAGGCTCGGTAAACCAGAATTGTCATCGAGCGTCGTTGACGAACCAACCTGTTCATCGTGTGGGTGTTGCGCATGTCCTTCCGCGTGGCATTTGTCGGTCCGGGGAGTTCGCATCCATTTGCACCAATGACCTGCTGAAGGTGCACCCCCCCCTTCGCGCACGGTGAGCAGCCTCCAAAACCCTGTCCCTGTACTTTTGTTCCACACTGGAAGATGCTGATGTCCAGCTTGTCGGATCTCACTCATTTCAGAACGGATGAAGGATTGAAGAGCTGAAGCAAGTATTTTCGCGATCGGGCTGATATGGCGACAGTTCTCTGGCCCTGACACGGCCGTTATGCCTTCTTTGAAAAGACCGACATTGAAACCGACCGTGGGGTTTCCATCAAGATCAAGACCAACACTGAATTCCGATTTATTGCGGTATCCATCGAGCACAGGAGAACGAACGATTCCCAAAACGGGGGCTGCGCAACCTCTGTGAACTTTGTTTGCCTCTGAAACCCAACCTGGCATCTGCAGCTTGTTGGACAAGCCCCTTGACATTCCTTGCTTAAACTTTTTTGCAACAGCTCTTGTCAGCCTGCACATCGCATCCTCGACCTTTTCATGCTTGAAACACAGCTGGCTTTCGTATGGCATGGACCAAAGAGGACAGACAACGTTTCGAATGTCCCGATCTGTGCTTATCTCTGAAGCTTGTTCTGGTTGCAGGTTAATCGTGCGGGTCACGACCGTAGGATCAGCACAAGTCCCTGCTTCGTTTACTCCCCCTGGAGTTCGTTCTATTCCCGATTCTCTCTCATGTCGAGATATCGATCTGAGTTCAGTACAACGCCTGGCGTGAAGTTCGTAAAAGAACAGAAAGTCAGCTAACGGTTCCCCGGTCGCATAGAAGAAGAGGCACAGTGTACGGCAGGAATTCGGAACAATTTGTTAGGTTCATTCTCACACATAATCGTGGCACTTTGTGTGAATAGTTCTGTTGAGCGCATCTGATGGACGCACCTGGCAGGTTCCTTGCTTACCCCTGCGCCGACGGAATTTTCACGGCGACGGGAGATGACGCGAAGATGTCGTTCGGACTCGTCGCTGCAAGTGTCAACTCGCTGGCGCTTCGGTGTGGCAAAGTCGCGCGACTTGGATGCAGTGACGCTGTGTATTTGTGTCCGAGAAGCGTCTTGCATCGGAATCCTTGATTCAGTGAGCAGCGAGTGCAGCTGAGTTATAAATCTAAAAGCTCGGATAGGATCAGACTCTGCAAGCATGACCACCACCAAAATGATGAAAGTGGACCGAAAGTAAGTGTTAGTAAGTAGTTGCCCTCGAATATTTAGCACCATTCATTTGCGGGCGGGGGCGACTCTCACCCGCCGTCGTGTACTCCGAGCTAAGAATAATAATAATCAGCTACATATCTTTCGTTATTATAACTATGGCCGGTGGGGAGGAAATCCGGGACATATATTCTGACAAATTTCAAATTTGTGCCCATACAACACATGTGAGGAAATCGCAAATATGTACGCTCCAGGGTTCAAATTTATCAAAAATACATTTCCTCTCACCCCACCAGCAGCCTGACTAAATTATTGCCCCTGTGCTGGCTGTGATCGTGATCAAGGGAAGGGTTAGTTTAGATTGAGGTTGGCAACAGGGTTCGGCAGTGTGTAAGACCAGGTGACTAGCTAGCTAGTACGAAGGTAACACTTATTATGTTCACGACGCATATACCTTGAAGGTATTAAACATGGGATTGTATATAAAAGGCCTAACGATCACCCCGTGATCAGGATATCATAACTTTATTTAATTATAATTAATAAATGGTCATGAATACAATATAAATTGGTGATCAGCCGATAACACGATCACCATCACCAACAATTACGAAGGTGCTTTTGGTTTTACCTTATTTTCTCCTGTTCGGACTTCTTGCCGACAGATCGAACCGTGTTCGTGTTCGACCGAACAACAGTGTTGATACACGAGCTCCTCCGAACGACACCATGGTACGCATAGCTTGCTCCGACCGTCATTGCCCGAAGCTACAACATAATATAGTCCGCCACACGCGCACGCGCACGTCCCGATAATCCGAAGACCTAGGAACGGTTTAGGGTTTTCCAGTCCGCACACAGCCGGTGCTTAGATGGATGTTCCGTTCCTTGTCAATCACTCGAAGGATGTAACTCACATTGATGAGCTCGCCCACGACAGTGATGCATTGAGGCGCGAACTCTACATCCAAGCACTGCTGGCCACTCTCTCGCATTTTCTCCGGTTCTCCGGTTCATTCTCTCTGACCAGCGCTGAGAAGTCTGCGTCGACATTGTCACTTTGATGTATCATGCCTGTGTTCAACATGACTCACCTTGATGCCGGGACGTGGCAATGGTCTCCTTCGAAAGTTGACGCGATATCGAACTCGACTGTCCTTTAGGGTTTTCCGATAGTTTTTTGTTTCTGACACTACTACATTATTTTGCTCCTGAACAACAGAACGAAGAAGACGCTCTTATTGCCGCTGCACCTAAGAAGCGCACTTTCCGCAAATTTAGCTACCGGGGGGTTGATCTTGATCAGTTGCTTGATTTGAAGACTGATGCTCTTGTTGATCTTTTCCGAGCTCGAATCCGCCGACGCTTCAAGCGTGGTCTCACCCGCAAGCCAATGAAGCTCGTGAAGAAGCTCCGCAAGGCCAAGAAAGAAGCGACCGGTGGCGAGAAACCTGAAACGGTGCGCACGCATCTGCGTAACATGGTCATCGTGCCTGAGATGATTGGCTCGGTCGTTGGTGTGTACAACGGCAAGGTCTTTAACACAGTAGAGATCAAGCCTGAGATGGTCGGCACCTATCTTGGCGAATATTCCATCACCTACAGGCCTGTATCGCACGGCCGCTCCGGCCTTGCCGGCGGAAAGTTCATTCCGCTTAAGTAATTTTGGGTTTCAATCCATTATAAGATTTAAAACAGCAAAGAATAGACACACTTGAATGACCTGATCTTGCTTGTTTTCGTCCTCACTAGCGGTTATGTATGTATGTCCCCTCCTCCCTGAAACCATTTCATTCGCCCCTATATTAGCACTTCTGTGCCAGTTAGCAGACCTAACAACTAAGCATGAAGCTGGAGGCAGAGTGAACAACCAGGCGTTGGCTAGCTAAAGGATCCAAGGATCTCTCAAATTACTCAGGTTCATGTGACGCTTGACCTCTCTGCATTGTTCTGCACCACTGCCACCTGCTACCTTCGTCATTAATAATTGTACCTTCGAAGGTATATAATTGTATTGTCCAGTGAATTTGACCCCAACTTGATGCAACGGAAAGTTCTAGAACTCCCAATTTGAATCGGGAGTGACCACTTCATCAACAAGAGCAGTTTCAGGTGAGTCGACGAGCGCAACTAAGGAGCCCAGTCGCGGATTCAATGCATAGAGCTTTGCAGATTTTAAGGCTGACAAGTGCACTTGCATTTTCACTCGATCAATCTTTCGCAACAACATACGTGACTTCGCATCACCCTCGCTTGCGCAAATATCAACAATTCCTTGAAGCCGTCTATCAGACAACGCGCTAACAATACTTGGGGGGGACCCTTCGCTGGAAATGTAAATACCACATACTACACCAACGTGCGAAGCTGCCACATAAGCAAGGCCATTGCCAGCAATACAGAGGCTCTTTGCATCTCCAAGTTCTTTATGTCCGTTCGGGTTCCAGCTCGCGGTCGCCTTATCTATATCATTCGCGGCATGTCGCCCTTTCGAGTGAAGAGCATACTTTACATTCGGTCTATTGCGAGCAGAAGTATTCAACATGGCAAATGTTCCCCCATCAGCAGATGATAATCCAATGCTGAGCTCAGATACCGGCGGGAAATCGTGCACTCGACTTGTTGGTCCACTCAAACGGCTATCCTTTACCGATCCAAGCTTCATAAACACTCCTGATGGAGAATAAGAGACCACCGTCACGCGACTTGCCCTGCCACCGCTGCCTACGAGTAACTTGTTATCATCGAGAAGTGCAACTGAAGTCGCAGAAGAGAGCTGCAAGAAGGATAAGACCTCCGGCTTTGCTTCGTCGAGTAAACTAATGGATACTACGCGATCAAGCCTGGACGATGCAACGAACGCAAGCTTATCTTTCACCACGACACTCATAGCCCCTCCCAGCAAGTCAGGGTTGGTGATATATCCAACAATCTCAAGGTTTGCGGGAGACTCGGCACCTACTATTACAAGTGAGTCAGCGCATGCCACTGCGAGGCGCCTGTATCCCCATGTAGATACATAGGCATAGATGTCCTCGCAGTTCTGAAGAGTAATGCTGTGCACTCCACCGATCAATTTTAAGCTATGCGATTTGCTCACGTTTACGGCTGTAACTCCGAGGCCCGCAACGAAAGCGATTTCGTCAAGCGCGTCAATTGCACGTCCCTGGCCGAAGTCGGGAGTTTCCAAAGACGAAATAATAGCAAGCTCCGCGCTTGACACCTTTGCTTGTAGTATCCATACGACAGACAAAACGAACAACGCTATGCTTAGCCGCATCGTCATCCGCCGAGGTTTCCGTCACCCGTGAACGATTGCGGTGAAACAAATAAATCAAGGGAGATCGTTCCGCTTTAAAGTTTTCGAGTTTAAATCCGTTGCCTGCTGGTGATTGAAATACGATAGAAGTGGAGTTCGCGGGAGGCTTGTTGAGTCTGGTCTGGACGGGCTCGATATTGTAATTAGGGTTAATTACAATGATCGATGGAGCTTCGGTTATACGAGGTCTTTTGGAACGGTTTGAAACTGAAATTTCACCGATACATCGGTCAACTTCGACCGTCCACTACCGCGTCTTCAGAAGACGGTCTGGCGTCGTTTTATCGTTCACAGGTGTCGTGCGTGTATGAACGACGACGACGTGCACGCCAAGCGCAACGGTAAGGCCGTCCCGCTGAACAGCAGTCGTCCAAAGAACGGAAAGGCGTCGCATACAGTTGTTAATCAGAGATGAAGTATCACTCACCGACCGTACGTACGGTGATTTAGTCTATGACTTTTAAAAATGATCGAGCTCTCGACCAATCAGTACACGAATAAAAGCAGACAAGATTGAAAAAAACCGGGTCGGAATGTGGGACTAAGGCCGTTAATAGCCGATCCGGGCTAAATCAAATTTAGCCAGTCGAAAGGCACGTATCAGTGTTGTTAAATTTTTCGCTAAAATTTTCGCGGTTAGCGAGTTCCTGTTAAAAAAAACACAGTCAGAATAGTTGCCCATACGGAAATAAAAATCTAGGGACAACCAGTGCAAAGTACCTTCGTACCTTCGTACCTCCGAAGGTAGTTCGCTAAATTAGAACGCGAAAAACTCGACTGAAAATTCTGGGTCAAATTCGTTGCTAAATTGAATTTCACCGGCCTAAATGTGACTTTGTCAGTGGAGTGACTCGTCCCAAATTTTAAAATCCGTTATTTTTATACGCAAATATTAATTAATCATATATTTATTGGGCGCGCGGACTGCTCGATGGCGAGGGCATGAATCGAAAATGGGGCTTGCCAACTTTGTCGGGCTCCTCGATAGCTGGATAGCTGTCCGAGGTGTAAAAAAATCTGGTTATTTCTCCGCGAGGTATTTCATCGACGGAAACGATGGGTTATAACTCAAGAAATATATGCTGACACGCGCTGGTGCCAGTCAGATAATTACGTCACCCCTGTCTGAAGATTATGTATATTTTACATATACTTTTTGTTGGGATTGCGGCGGACGCCTGGGGGCATGCACCCTGCCGAGTTTAAAAGGGAATCGGGAACCCGCTAAGAATCTTATTGAGGCTGCTTTCATCGGTACTTTTACCAATGCATAGAATAAAACATGACACTCCCTCTGTGCAACAGGAGGTTGTACCAGTCATGGCCTCCAGGCAACATGGTTTGCGTTTGCAATCCCTTGGGGAGTCTCGCCAAAGGGTCACGCCGAGCCGCGATGGACTTGAAACTGCGAATGCATCATCTTCAAGCGGGGATGTCGTTATTGGCGCTCGAACTGCCTGGGATGATTCTGATGATGCAAATGCAAGATTTGGCTTGCAAGATTCCATGCGGCCGAGTTGGCTTTGCTCGTCAATTGAGGTTCAAGAACGCAAGGATCGGATGGAGATAATACGAAGTGTCCGCTCCCAGCGTATACGCACAAATAATCGAGCAAATTGGGCCCGTATATCAGCTACTGGTGATGTCGAGGTTGCTGGCAATGAGAAAATTCAGCAACTTTCCAGAACAGGCGGCGCTATGGTTGAAGATTCATCTCCTGAGCACTCAAAAGTTATACGCAGAGGCATGCTCGAAGCAACCCGTCTGCAAGATGCAAATGTAATGGAGCCAAGCAGCTCCGCGTTGAGAACTGTAGAATTTCATCAACATCGGACGCTCCTCCTCACTGCTGGTCTAGATAAAAAAATTCGCTTGTTTGACATCGATGGAGGGAATAACCGTCACGTTCAAAGTGTCTTCCTTGAGGATCTACCAATTTATAAATCAGGGTTTTGTGGTGATGGCTCTAAGATTCTGGCTGCAGGGAGACGTCGATTCATTTATTCTTATGACATGTGCCATGGAAGTGTTGAGCGAGTCTCGCCTATTTTAAACGACGAGATCAGGAGTTTGGAGCATTTTGTCGGAACTCCGCCTGGTGCTGCAAACCCGATGCTTGCTTTCCTCGGTACAGATGGTAATATACCTCTTTTATCCCTCAAAAGTATGTGCTGTATCGCTACTGTCAAAATGAATGGGTCAGCTCGCACTGCGACTTTCTCTCCAGATGGACTGCAGCTAATGACTGCTGGAAAAGATGGCATCGTATATTTCTGGGACCTTCGTCATCACAAGCGATGCGTGCATAAACTTGTTGACGAGGGTTCTGTCGCGATTACCTCACTTGCAACTTCAGCTTGCGATAGATATCTTGCAGTGGGTTCAGACTGCGGCGCCGTTAACTTTTATGAGAATGCCGGCACCAAGAAACCGTCAATGCGTGTGAAGCAAGATGGCAATTACCTAAACTTTGGGAAACCTGATTGGTCTGAGAGGAAGGAATGTACTGGTATGCATCGAGCCTTCGGGACACAACCGACGGGGTCTATCCTAAATCTCACTACGGAAGTAAATGAAATGAACTTCAATGCAGATAGCCAGATACTTGCAGTTTCCTCTCATTTGAAGCGGGATTCACTTCGCCTGGTTCACGTCCCTTCTTGCACAGTTTTTTCCGATTGGCCTTCATCAAAGACACCACTTCAATATGTCTGGAGCACAGCTTTTAGTTCATCTGGAGGCTACTTTGCTGTTGGCAATGCGCGAGGAAGGGCGCTCCTCTACAGAATACACGCGTATGATGTGTAGTGCATGCTGCTTAGCAAAAATACTGATCAGCCACATTTTTGAGTCGAGGTGAATTACTGGAAGATCACTGGAAATGTTGTAAGTGAAACTTTGCTTTAGTGCATCTTGCCCAGCGTTCGAGACCGTGCGAGTGAGTGGCATTTTTTTGGATAAATCCAGTGTTCAGCTCGACGACTTTGCCGACCTGATCGACTTGCGCGCCTATGCGGGAATCCAAGATGAGTGAAACCAGTAAGGCATTCACCTCATCTTCAGGAATGTTCAGTTTTACTGAGATGAACGGGACACAAACACGAGTGAAGGGCATAATTAGCTTCATCAGGACCTGTGTACGAATGTTCTTCAAAAGATCATCAACGTAGTCCCGAAGGAATGGGTCACTATTGATGTGTGCGCGATGCGCTTTCAGCAGAGATTCGAACTCCACAATCGAATTTCGCTGATATGCAGCAACAAGGGATGTTATAATCAGAATATCAGGATCCAATTTGAAGGGTCTGGCTTCGTGAGCATCAAACGGGTTCACTTCTGATTCCATTAGCATGTTTGCAAGTACAAGATATTTAAGGCACTGAATTCTTCTTGGCTGCCCTGCTTCATCGAAAGATTTAAATGCCTCGAAGAAATCGGTCGCAGCTGCTTCCCAGTTCCGCTCAGTCATGTGCATCTTACCACCGCACTCGCGAATCACACCGAGAATGTGTGGATGTGGTATGGCTGATGTTATTGCTAATGCCCTTTGGTAAAGTTCCTTCAATTTCTTGTTGTTTTTCTGTTCCGTATACATCTGGATCTCAACTGCGTAAACCTCTAAAAGTTGAGTCCCCTTTCGCTGGTCTGCGCTTCCGTCAGCGTGTTGACAAACTTTGTACATGTCTTTTAACATCTTCCCAACGTGACCAAACTCACTCTTGGCGAACCAAAGCTTGCAAAGCTTCAGATTAGTTTTGAACCAGAGACGTTCATTCCTGGCGGCTTCTAGTGAAAGAAGAGTAGTCTCATAAAAATCTTGAAGGAAGTCTGTATTTGTGGAGCAGCTCACAATATCGAGAATAGAGCTCAGAACTTTTTCACTGTAGTTTCGGGTCACACCACTTCTGATATAGGTCAATAACTGATGATATGAGTTCATCATCTCTGTGTGTTTGCCCAGCTTAAATTGCAACTTCACAATTTGCTTCAAAGCCCTGAACCCCCATTCACCTTTCTCCGCTTCCATGGAGACGACCTCTGCAAAGCCATCCAGTGCTTGTTCAACCTTTTCTTTCTCTAACAGCGCTGCAAAAAACCACAATTTTAACGTTGGGACGAGGCCTAAAGAGAGCGGGCACACCTCTAGAGTTGTAGTAATGGTTCTCCACATCGGCGTCTTCCTCTTCATCTATGTCTTCGTCTGAGTACGTAAAACCGTAGTCTTCCATATCATCGTTCATCTTGCGCAGAGCGGTAGTGCGATTTTCGTAAGCTGTGGTAAGTAACACTTGGAGAGCCAATTTACGTGCATGCTTGTGCGCGTGAAAGGAAATGTTATTTTCCAAAAGACGAATACTGTAAACGTCACTGACTTAAAAAAAACCGGGTTGGAATGTGGTGCTAAACGTGACTTCGTCCCAAAATTGGGATATCCGTCCGGACGGATATTTCGGACGGATATTATATGATTATCACTCATCAAAATATGTAATCTTTTCATCTCTGAAACTTTTGGACGGTATTTTTTCCTCATAGCTACATGTTACTCGATCCAATGATTCCTTTATCTTATTATCTGGTATCGTGTTAAAAAGTAAATACGCAGGTCCGACGCTTACTACTTCATACCTTCGTAATAAACACGGTTGTTAAGCGCTTCAACCAAACTGACTACTCACGGTTTTCTTTTCGTATTAGCCGTTAACCGCATCGCCTGCCGAATGATAATAATAATAATTCTACAGGATCGAACGAGGACTGTGGTTCGCTCCATGTGGGTCGGCATTGCCTGAGTCGGCATTGCCTGGTTAATTGTAGTATGCGTTGAATTACTTACAATCGTAACGTAAACTAAACTCAACCATTAAATGTAATCAATGACGTACGTACAGAAGAGACTATTATCCGGAAGAACTTTAATCGTGTTGTTTATATCATACAGCTGCACGGCCATAAGTCTGTATATTTCACGAACTTCAACGATGTCGTCCTAGCAATACACGACGACCCGTCTCTCCTCTCGGAGATGGCGAATGTTATGTACTCTTGGATTCGGTGATATTGGGAGAGCTAAACCATGATTTACGAGCTAAAAAAATTTAGAACTCTTGGATTGAGTGACATGTATGAAGGGCTCAACCAAGATTTTCGAATTTTTAAAAAAAATTGGCGAACAATACATGGAACGAATAGACCTGGGAACGAACCCACGCAATCACAACTTCTATCTGTTCCTCCCTGGAAATTTTTTATTATTATGCGATATATATTCTTTTAGATGTGTGGAAATCAATCTATCTATACTTAAGGTGGTAACACAACAAACACTTGTAGGACAGAAAGCGTGGAGCACGACACAGCGAAATGCATTCGTGCACGAGTGGGTTTCGGGATGTCGGTGAAATATGTATCAAGCGAAACAGTGACGTATCATACTTAAAAAGTGCGAAGCAAGCACAGGACTACTAGCTAGGAAGTTGTTCATGACAATGAACAAACCCGAGCTGAATGATCTGTCAAGGTCCGAGCTTCCCGTTTTCGTATACCTGCGGAACGCGTTGAGACGCCGCTGCTGGCTCGCACAGAGAGGGGAAGACGAGTCAGAGGAGTGGTGCTTGCATGCATTCGAAGTCCTGATGGGGACGCAGCGTGAAGTTTGGAAGGCAGTTACAAAGAATCGTGTTTTGCAGCGCTCGTTCTCGGCGAATACTTCAAATATCTCCGAAGATTATCGCGTGCGCTCGTACCTCGACGCCAGGCGCGGACTCAATCGTTCGCAGAATATCGGAGGAGAAGAGCATTCTGAAGAATCGCTTCGTATAAAAATGACAGCAGGGCTGGTTCAAGATCCCAGCTCCCAAGCTCGTGCCGCTGGAAAACACTTTGACCGCATCAGGTCTGAAGAGCTTCTGTCAGGGATAAGAAGGATCACTGATCCGGATACAAATGACCTCGTCCCCGGTGCATACGCGCTGACAGCGAGTGATCTGTACGACTTTATATCCAGATGGGATTCTTCAAATTTCATGCATGCTATCGGTGGGGCGATCCGAATGCTTGACTTCTCCGTGTATTTGCGCTTCCCAACATGTGCGTTGAATGTAGAGGATTTAGCGATCGGCCCAAGTGAGGGCGTCAAGCCTATATCTCTGGACGTTACATGGAAAAGACAAGTCAGGGCGTTTTCACGACAGGCAACAATCACGTTGGAAGCCGCGCGGCAGTTTTCTAGACTTGCGACAAGCCGGCGAGAGGCAACCTTACTCCTAGCCACGCTGCAAGACAAATATGCAACTTTGTCGGCACTGAATCCAGTTGTGATCCCTCGTGCAGATTACAAGCTTCAATACAAGGCAAAATTCGTTCTAGGAAAACAGAGTATCATAGGACAAATTTCACCGGCACCGGGTCTTGCAATGTTTCTTGCAGCCTTGGAAAGCGATTCCGATCCTGGATTTGTGACACCTGTCGAAGCACGACTTGCACTTGCACAGTGCGAGGTGTTCCTTACTGCGCGTGAGACTATCATGCTCGGGAGCATAATCGGCAATAGCTCAGCACCAGATAACTTGCCGAGGAATAAATGGTCCATAGCAGATATTCTTGTTGCAATCGATGCAGCACCCCTGCCATCTGGTGTCGACGGCAAGCTCGCTGTTAGCAGGTGGCTGAATGAGGCCAAAAGCGCAGTGCTTAGATACTTAGATGATGGCGAGGCGGCCCCAGACGACGTAGATATTCTACGATTCATGGCTGGACATTCAAAGATATTTGCTGCAGCGGCAATTCAAAATGTTGTCCAAGAAAGCCTAGTAAAGTACAACCGCTTTAAACGCTTCTGTTGCAGTCTTGAAGAAAGGCCGCAGAGATGCCGCATAGAAAGCAAATGTTCGGGCATATCGGAATCCAGCATCAGGTACGCAGCACAGCTTGCTGGTTGCTCTTCGTCATCGTTCTTGAGACAAACGAGGATCAACACATTGGCTGATGCGTTTCCAGCACCAGCATTGATCCCCCCGACACATGCAAGCCACGGGAGACGGTTATGTTGGCAAACAGTGCTGAGAACCTGTACTCCTTTGCTTGCACTGTTAGCACATGAAAGGTCATTATGTAATGGATGTGTCAGTTCAGACAACCCAAAGTTTGACAGAGATATTGTAGCTGTGTGCGCATCTATTGCGGCGTGGATATTTGGCGATAGAATTGTCACACTTTGCCGCGAATTCGAGGCACGAGACCGAGAGAAGAATGGTGCACTCTCGGTGGACGCTTTTGCAGATGCATTCGTGGCTGCTGGATATAAACCTGAAACATTCAGTGCCGAGGAGACGCGATGGGCCTTAGCCGTCTGTCATCATCATTCAGAGGAAAGATGTGTGTCTTATGCAAAGTACCTGACAGTGCTGCTCGTTGGGCTCGAAAGGGCTATTGATTGATTTCTGAAGTGCTTGTGATTAACTTCAGAACAGACAGAAGAGATTTCATTTGAAGACACTCAAATAATCCAACAGTGGACCCTTTGATCGCTCCCTTTATACTGCTGACTGCAGTCATCAAGACCTTGACTTTGCATGTTCGTTTCCCTGGATACGTCACTTTCCACAACAAAAGTCCGCAAAAACTACATCTAAAAGTTCCTCTACATCAAAACGACCTGTTACATGACCAAGGGCTCGAACTGCGAGCCGCAACTCCTCAGCAGCAAGCTCGTGGACCTCTCCGACCGCATCAAAGCAATCAGGGAAAGAAAATGCACTGCCCTTTGATTTGAATGCAGGAGAAGGGGAAAAGATGGACGCAAGATTGATGAAACGTCTCAGGTGGGACACACATTCTTCCAGACAGCGTCTGTGCCGCAGCCGCGTGATTGCCTCTCCATTAACGTTGCGAAACAAGTCCAGATGCCTCACCACAGCATTTTGCAGGGCAGATTCGAGACCGTCCATTCCCTCTTTAGTCAGGCATGAAACCCATATTGCATCTCCTTTAGAATCAAATTTTAGTCCGTCGCGAACAAGGTCAGCTTTGTTCATAACTGTGAGGTGGGTTTGGGCCTGGGCTCGCCCGACTCTTCGCATCCATGCAGGCAACTCACTATCTTGGGACTCCGTCCCTTCATTCGAGGCATCCAGCACAAGCACGGTGAGATCTGCTGCCTTCGCCAGCTCCTCTGATCTTTTGATACCTTCAAATTCAATGTGATTTCTCGTTGATCTCAACCCTGCAGTGTCTGAAAAAATCACCTTGTACCCACCCAGTTCAACTGACACCTCAACCGAGTCCCGGGTGGTGCCAGGAACGTCAGATACTATCGCCGCATTCCTCCCAGCCAGTGAGTTAAGAAGACTGCTCTTTCCAACATTAGGAGCTCCTAAAAGCACGACACGCACGCCGTTGCGTACCATCTCACCATGGGAGACGGAATGAGAAAAAAATCGTTCCATAGTGCGACAGATCTCGTCAACGGCTGGGACCACCGCGGCGAAGATCTTTTCGGCGTTGGACCTGTCCTGGCCAAAATCCAAAATCGCTTCACAGTGAGCAGCGGCACCAAGCAAACTCCTTCGCCAACGTTCATACATTCTGCTCAACTCTCCACCTGTCACGCGCAACGCCTGTCGCCGCTGCGCGTCGGTCTCTGCTTTGAGCAAATCTGCCAGTCCCTCTGCCTGGGCAAGGTCGAGTTTTCCATTATGAAACGCTCTTCTTGTGAACTCACCAGGTTCAGCGTGACGCATCACTAATTTGTCGTCGTGGCAGTTAACTGGGCATCGTAATCGAGATAGTGCTGATAGTATCCCGCGCACGACTGCGACGGACCCATGTATGTGCAGCTCAGCCACGTCATCACCCGTGAAGCTACCGATCTTACCATCGAACCACAGTAGGATGCCGCGGTCGAGAGTTTCGCCAGTCTCGGGACAAGCAAAAGTTGCGTGATGTGCCTCGCGGTGAGTCAGAGTAAAAATACTTTTCCCAGGTGGGATCAACCTAAGAACATCTCGGGCCCTCGGGCCAGAAACACGAACCACCGCTACACCAGCTCGACCAGGCGCTGATGACAGCGCGAAAATCGTGTCAGCGAATGACGTCCTCCTTTCTTGGCGTGTAGCGGTAAAAGTGGACGTCCCGGTCAGAGTCCGAACAAAAGAAGCGCGCATCCTGGTGATAGTGTTGTGCAGAACATCCGATCTAAGGGAGCCGCGTGCTGTGTCGTCGAACAGTTTCGCCACTGTCTTGGTCAGCCGGCGCATCATGTATGGACACACTTTCCTTTGCGAAGACTCTTAGCTTTTTGCAAGTGGCACGACTGTGTGGAGCACGTTTGCTTCATAAAGGTACCTCATCCACGGTCTAGTCTCTGCTCCGTGCTTTGTATTTTTGTAAACTGGCTAAAAGTTAAAGTGTTAGCGCTAGCTTCCGTTTAGCTAAAGGTTAACAACCGCGCATGCATGCAAGACTATTTAGTACGAGAATTTGATCGATAGATGCAGCTTCGATGAAGAAGTGCACATATTTATTTTAACATTTTTTTTTTGGCACGGCAGCGCGTGGCGCTTCAGGATGTCAAAAGGGAGAGGCTGAAGAGCCGCTTCGCGGCTGTTTAAACTCTAAACCCTGAAAACCCATCCCCAACCCTCTGAAGACACGGCGCGGACCCTAAAGATACAGTGCACCTCTCGTTACTCGCGCGTCAGCGGCTACATGAGCGCGCATCTTGCTCAAGTAAAAAACCGCTCCTGTCAGCGCGTTGCGCGCTTCAGGATATGTATGGGAAGAATTAACTCAAGGATACCCAGTCCCGCCCGGTGCCAAAAAAAAAACAGTACTCGTAACACAGGTTATTAAAATCTTATTATTTAAATACCTTCGTACAAATCTTCGTTCGTTCGTTCGTTCTTTCGTTAATAAGATTAATCTTAATATTAATAATGTTCGACATAGCCGATCTTACGGATATCACTTGCAAAAATAAGAGCTATAAATAAAGTCCAGTGATTTTCCCCTACTTGTAGATTGCCCTGGTTTGTATAATTTTTTACGTAACAGTGCCGCGGTGCGTAATAATAACATATACTTAATATCATTTATTAAATATCGTTAATAATCCGTTTATTATTATAATTACGAAGGTATTCTGAATTTCATAAGGGTGTGCCAATCTTTTATGCATAACGATTTAATATAATAACGTAAAGACTTTATCATTATTACGATCCACACAATCACTCCAGTTGGCAAACAGTATAAAGATTCCGCTTATGTTCACGTAAGCGACTTATCCTTAACTATAATCAATTACGTTAAAAAAGTCACACCCTTTTATGAAATTCAGAATACATATTATTATTATATATAAATATCCATCTATCGAATATTTATGATATTAACATTATTTAATAACCCCGTTACCTACGCATAACATTACGTATCCATATACTGCTGCGCTGTATGGTATGATATTTATTTATTGGCTGTCGTGCAGATCGAGACGGAGCGAAGGATTAAAGCATATATAAATAAGTAATAAAGGTGAACACTAATAAGCGCTACATACATAATATCATATTTATTATATAATATGAGGTAAACTTCGAATAATGTATTTATCTGCTGGAAGGAGTGCGGCCGCTGCAAAATAAGAGGGGAGCAAATCTTTCTTTTGGATTCCGAAAGAGCCACACATCAAATACCGCGAGCGATGAGGGCATCTGCTGTAATGACCCGCGCCACCATTTTCCATAGCCAAACCCCGTGCACGAGGGCCAGGATCCGTGTTGCCCGGAAAACAGCAGCTCGCCGCTCTGTGAGTTTATTCGGAACAGCCGCCACGGCAGTTTTTCGTGGCGAGAGCGGTGCTCTGTGCTGCTACAGCCAAAATATTCTTGCAAACTCAACTCTTGGAACATGTGTATACTCCAGCTGCCGGCTTCGCGCTTTGCACTTCTCTGGACCACAGCCCGACACTGAGGAAGAAGGTTCCGCTCTCGACTTTCCCGAGGTGCGTCCTCTGTTCCCCTTCCTAAAAGTTTCGGCGCCATTTCCCGATGACCCCATCGTTCTGCGTTTCATTTCCTTCATCAAACCACAGGAGTATGTTAGAGCAGTCCCCAGCAGGCGACCTGATGTTTTCCCCGATTTGAAAGAGCCGAAGCAGCCTTTGCCAAAGCCGATGCCAGGCGATCCTGAGGTACCCGATGAAGAAGAGGAAGAAGAGGAGCGGAAGAAGAATCCGGGGGAGCCTGGCACGGACCCCGACGAAGACGAAGACGAAAACCCGAAACGTGAAAAGAAAGAAGAAGGGGAGGAAGATTGAGCAAAGCCAGTCTTCTGAAATTGTTCTGCTAAATTTCGTGATGTTTAGCCCCCAACTATTCATGCAAATATTACCAGACAGTCTCACTTTTTTAGTTCTCAATATCACACCGGGATCGATGCACGCTCCTCGAACATCGCTGACAATAACTCCACCACAGAAAAGCCTGAAGTTGTCAATCTCGTGTGAACAGTTCACGTCCAGGTCAACAGAGACATTCACCCATAAACATATTTCGACAAGGGACCCACAGCCATTTAAACTGCACAGCGTAAACTTTTGCATGCGCCACCTGTGAGGCGCCTGCAATTCGAGAGCAACAGTGATTCCAGGTTGATGGACTGAACAACTACATATTGAAGATTTTTGCAGTTTGACGAGTCCAACATTTGGAGGGAAGGGAGCATTGAGCTAGGCGAAACCATCAGTCTTGTAAGATTAGCCGAACCTGGCGATTCAAGCCCTGTAGCAAGTGCAGAGAAAGCTGGCTCCAATAGGTGGTCACATCGCACATGTGGGTGTTGGCTGTGGTGCACACACACAGAGCATGCACTCGCTGCCTGCAACGACCACACGACCGCTTGTCACAGTCCATATAAACCCAAGGCGTCCGGCAGTCCCGAAAACATACCCTGAGCCGTTCATTCTTGACTCAGGAGAGCGCAGGGACGACAGACCTGCCGAAGTTGGTGCAAAAGTTGTGTTGCTCCAAAAAACGAACTGCCTGTGCGCATGATGCCGGCGCTAGCTCCTTATGCTGGCATGGACTGGTGTCGTTTTATGACATGATCGGCTTGTGTGCAATGTTAAGAGCAAGTTTCTCCGTGCAAGTCACGCATGTAATCTCCGTCCCGATACAGGAACGCTGACGGCCATCTGCGTCCCAGAGGAACTTCTGGTGTCTCGTTGGAGGCGAAACCACCAAGTACCAGAAACCGTGGACAGGTCCTCCGCAATTTCCCTCAATTTTCGACACCACCTATACACAATCGAAACTACGAAGGTACTCGTACTTATTATTATTAGTGTTACCGATGTTTATTTTTCAGGGCCTCTCCCTGGCAACCCCTATTCGCCACAACGCGCGGTCTTTGAACGACGGCTCGATCAGGGTCTTCCATTCCCTCTTGACGCGAAATATACATGTCGGCAATATGGTTTGCGGTGGAAGTGGCCCAGTAAAAGTTCAACCAATGGCCATAATCCTGGACGGCGACGCCCTTCATAGGAATATCGTCGTTCGTCTTGAGAGCCTAGGCTTCCCTGTTGTCTGGCACAGCACTGATTCGCACCTAAAATCATCGTTGCGAGGAACCAGGGCGCGCACGCCACGGCATGCTGTTGAGATTGCATATCATTTAATGATCAGATCGACGTCAGACAGTTGCTTGGAATGCAAATTTGGTTTGCAGCCTTTTGTGGGACCATCCGCAGATGATCAAGTAGGGACATCTAGAACTAAACAGTCGTCCCAAACTTCCAAAAACAAACATTCTATCGCACGAATGTGCAAAAAGCGCCGAATGACGACAATCATCGCTGTATCAGGGGATGCTGCATTTGAGACCGCCCTAGAAAGTCTGCTTGCGAGGGAACATGAAAGTCCCTCAGCATATGTCGACCGCTCTCTTCTTTCTGGTAGCATCCTACTCATTACTGGACCACTATCCGAGGCAGTTTTGAAAATCGCAACGCAGAGGTGTGAACGAATCGGTGTGCTGCTCGTCGTTGCCACGCCAGAGGGGAAACCTTCAAATGCACGAGCAGGTACTCTGCACCTGTGGTGTGCCTCAGAATCAAATATGGCCCTTGAAGCCCTTACACCTGTTTTTCGCTCTCTGGCGAGCTCTGTTCAAGTGGTCAGCAATAATGTGCGCGATGTTTCCAGCGCTCGTCTTGCGCGAGCGATCGCGCCATACCCCCATGCAGATATTGTTTCAACATTTTGTGACAATGGTGCGTCACTTGCTGCAGTTTCTGCTGAGCGCCGCTCCTTAAAGCTGGTGAAAGAATTGGCCAAAGCGAAGCAGAGTCCCCACGAAACACTGATCTCCAAACGTATCGCCACAAATGCGCTTGACTTTGCACTTGAAGCTAACACACGGGCGGTGCATACGATGCAACAGAATCACTTTATGCAACAGAAACTCAATCATAAAAATTTACAAGTTCGGGAACTCGTGAATGTCTGCACCAAAATGAATCAACTGATGCACAGTGCAGCCAAAATCATTGACGACGTGAAATATACTAATACACGGCGCAGAACGACGGAATATGAGATCGCACAACGCAAACTCAGCGAAGAGATTCTTGAAAATGAGTTGGTAAGTGCGTGGGTTTTACTTAAAAAGGAAATTGAGTTGCATCGCAGTCTCAAAAACAAAAGAATGGTTGAGACAGGGGCCATAAAGAGGCTCAGTCATCAGAACATAGTTCTAGGAAATCTGCTTACTGAGCAACGAGATGCGATGGATGCTAAGAATGACGTGATTAATAACCTCTGCTCATCTCTTACCCAAGAAAGTTTATCGTACAGCAAGATAATTACCGGGTTGTATTCACAAATATCACTAATTGCATCTGATGTGATAAAAATGCAACAAGCAGCTCATCAAGTCACACTCGAAAAACATCAAGTCGAAGAAGAGGGCATTACATTTCGTCGATCATTAATGGATACCATGAAGCTAGAACGTGATTTTGTCAAATACCGTCAAGACATAGAAATTGATGCTGCTGACAATGCCTCGCGCCTTGACTGTAGCACACAGAACAAATGGTCAGCAATTTCGCATGCCAAAATTATCGAGTTGGATTGCATGTATCTCGAAAATTCCCTACAAGAGGCGAAAAGAACGATTGTTGCGGCAGACAGTGAGGACGGGAAACTTCATCGTGTGATTGAAAGCTCGCATAAAGAGCTTCAAGTTTTGAAAGCACAGTTTGAGTTTGACATTGCTGCGGCAAATGATGAGGCTGAGAATAAAGTTGCAGCAGCTAACCGCGATCGTGTAGAGGCCGAGGCACGTTCATCAAAGACTGTCATACTTTTAGCAGAATGTGAAAAGCGCAACGAGCTAGAAAATATCCGAGCAACGAAGCTGTCAAATTATCTAGCAGCTATGAAAACAGATGTTTTACTTGATAAGTCTAAGTTACAGACAAAACTAACAAGTGCTTATGATGACATCAATCGACTGGTTCACGAGGTAGCACAATTAGAGCATGAGGTCTCCGAATTACATCACACACGTGAACGCGAGAACTCGACCTCCCTAGTTAAAGATAGAAAATTATCTGAAGCACAAGCAGAATCTGAAACGTCAGAAAAAAAACGGATTGCTGCCGAGACCAGAAGCTTCCACATGGCATCAGATATGCATCAGCTTTGCGATCAGCTTTCGAATGCCAAGACAACTCAAGGGTTAGTAGAAGTGGCTGTGAAGCAAGCGAGAGAAGGTTTACAACATTCGAGCAAGGAGAAAACTGCGGCCTCGGAGGCATGTGCAGCTCTTGCGGAGTTTAATGCCAAGGTGGCATATCTTTCGTACGCGATGGATTCGGCGCGAAGCGTACGAACACGGCATCAGGTAGAACAACACTTCCAGAGAACTATAAAATCGGCAAGAGAAGAAGCCGTACTTCATGCAGCACTGCTAGGGACCAAATCGAGAGTGAACATTTGAACAGGGAAAAGCTGCAAGCTAAATTTGCTCGCCGTCTGTTGTTGGGGTCCAAAAATAGCGAGTCGACGGTGGTTCCGTTAGTCCGAGCACGTGGCCTTAGACAAACTCTGGAATGCGCAACTAACACCGTGTCTAACAGCTGCCTGGCGTTCCACGTTGCCGTTGGAATGCAATCTTTAACCTTTAGGCACGTTCTCTTATTTACTTTCGTACCTTCGTAGGATGACCCTAACCACACGGTCGCGACCTCATTAGACGAGTTAAGTATAAGCTGACGAAAGGTCATTGATAAGCCGTATACTTTGCAGAACTCCCGTAACACTGTTCAGCTGGATATTTCAAACGATTTTTTTCAAGTTTTTCAGTTGCAGCCCGCGGCAAGTCGATTCCACACACATCTGCAAGTCTGATTAAATAAAGAAAAACGTCAGCTATTTCTTCTCCAAGTTCATTTTTCTCGATTTGCTGCCAATCTAATAACCCAGGTTTGGCGCTAGCGTCACCGCGCCATTGAAAAAGTTCCGAAAGTTCACCAACTTCTCCTACGAGAGCAAGCAGAAGGTTCCGAGGAGTGTGAAACTTGTTCCAATCCCTTTCTGATGCGAAAGAAGACAGCTTTGTTCTTAGCGCTTCGACCGAAATGTCGCTGAAGGTGACGTTCATATTTGTTTGTAAAGATGATGAAAGGGATCAGTCGATGAAGTGATGATACAATTTTCCCGAAAGGTTAAAGAGGCGAATATATTTGCGCGCGTGGGTCTCGTAGGTCGGCACTGAACCGTTACAATTGCGACGGCAGCATAACACTTACCTTACCTTCTTAGCATATCTTCGTAACTCTTATATAAATAATACCTCGTACCTTGCTTCGAAGATAATATATATACCTTATTATTTATTATTACTTCGATATTTATTTATATATATCTTCGTTCGTAAGGCTTCATAGATATACCTTCGTTCGTAGTAGTATTTAGCGCTACCGATAACTTGCAAGAAAAAGGACGCTATTACCGTGCTGGTCAGGACTGTTTATTTGGTATGATTTCGTATTAAACAAGCGGCTATGCCGATCTCCTGCAAACTCGGAAAAAGAGGAAAATTGGGACGAAATAAAAAATGCAGTAGGCGAGGGACGATGTGGCAGGATCATCAAGAAGGTCATCGCGATGACGAAGACGAGCTCATTATTTGTCCGAAAAAACGTAGTAGTCAAAAAAACGTAGTAGTCAATATATATCATGCTAACCCTCATCTGCTAACTCGGGACATCGGTATCTACGGTCGACAGCTGTACGCTGGTCGGGACATTGGTCTAGTGGTATGATACCTTCTTAGGGTGGAGGTGGTCGAGGGTTCGATTCCCTCATGTCCCCACTGATTTTTTTTAGGTGACAACACCTCAACCCTTCAAATTATGGATTGATCGCAAACCAAATCACTTTGCTCGATCTCAACCTATGGGTGGCCTGACCTTCCGTGCGTGATGAAACCCCATTGTTATTTATTGGTTCGTTCATTTTCGGATATTTTTAAGATTAATGAATTTTACGTGCAGCGACCGAGTTATTTTTTCGACTTTTTACAAGTACAAGTAACCTTTATGATCTTGCTTGATTGCTTTTCGGACAAATATTTTCTCGAGATCAGCTGCGGCCGGGCGGTAAAATTGGAGAACAATACCAAAAACCGGTCTATCTCGCATCGAGCGGCGGCGGCGGCGGCGGCTACCTTGGTACGCTTCTTAAAAGAAAACTATTGAATAGCAAACCCAGACACCGTGCGAGCCCTTACTGTTCTAAATCTCTCAGGCATCAGAAGGGACTACCTCAATTTCGCGCCGGTCCACCTTCGCCGTTTGCGGTTCCGCGAAGCAGCGGGATTTTGCAATTGCAACCGCGAACGTGTCCAGCGCCAGTGCCCAGCGCGCCGGATTCATATCATCAGTGAAGTTCGCTATCTGTACACGCACACATATCAGGAACGGTCCGGTGCTCAGTTGTATCTCGCAACTTGAACAAATCCGTCCTGTTCATCGTAATCCGGTCTCTGGTGGTTGGCCTGTCGCGTAACCCTTTACTTTTACCGCATCGCCGTGGTGGAGACGGTGAAGGGAGGCAACGACATAATCAAAATGGCTAGGCCCTATTGCGTCACTGCATTCGGGTCGAGCCTCGAAAAAATGATACACACAGGCAATAGTGGCGCGACTGTATATTCCATGGATGCGGAAGTGGCTCTCATCGAGGCTTCCTTCTTCTTGGCACCTGATTCTCACGCAAAGGCCTGCCAGCTCTTACATACAAGTGGAGATGAAGAGGAGGAGCGCAAGGCTTCGTTGAAACAAACACGAGTGCATGATCATATGCTCGGTCACGTAGACGGTCTGCAGCAAGGCGCATCGTTGGCCCATCGATTTCAATGTGAACCCACTGATAAATGTGCTGAAGTTGATTTACAGGTGAGGGACAGTGCTACCTGCCTGCGGCGTTACATCCACAAGTGAAACCCAAAGGAATCTCTTTTATTTCTAGACTCGCTTACAGTAATCATCGCATTCAAACTGCGCAGGCCATTGGCATCGGTGGAGATATCGACAGCTCAGGTCACAAGTGCATAAACCATTTTCAAGGTATGAGGACGGATTTTGTTCCCTCGTTTCATGTGCTGTGAACTTGTTCCTTCGGCGACGCCTTGCAGTTACCGTTGTGCCACCGTGCTAACCATATCCTTTTCATGATTAATAGGCGATCCTTGCATTGATTTTGATCGTAAATTTGAACTCATCGGTGAGGACGACAAAGAGGAAGATCTGCTATGTGATTTTGCACCACAGGCACTGCAAGCAGATGGAAGTGTTGGGCTGATGGCAGAGGACGGCTCTGTAGTCCAGCTACCACAGATGACGCCCGTGGAAAGCTATTGGACATCGAATAACGGCGTTACGATCGACCAGCAGAGGATGATTATGCTCGGTCGCGCACGGTTTATGGCTTCCCAGGAGTTGAAGGGCGCTGGCAACATTGGCTGCTCTGGCTTCAAGGAACCATGCTTGAGTGACAGTTGGCAGGTTCAAAGCAAAGTTGCTCTGCCAACGCCACAACCCGCAGATAGCTCAGAAAGTTCGATAACTGCGCTGAGGCAACAGTATCAAAGAGCATTCGGCAAAGAAACGAGTTCGAACAATAGGCAATGGCTTCTGCGGAGGCTTGCAGAGATACATATGTTTTCGCGCAATGTCGACGCGGAAGATGACCTCTCAGGCAATGGAAGCGACCGGGAAGGCACCTTTCCGAAACAGGACTTTTCACCAGGATCCGATGTTGGATCTGAGGATCTTACTTCCTCGGAGCACTGGAATCGTGGTGTCAAGAAATGTGTGGCCGTGAAGAGGATGACATCAAAGCAAAATGACTCAGGAACTTTAATTGGTGATCGATCAGGACTTCTTGCCAAAACAGTGTCAAAGGGCGTTTTCTCTGTCAAGCGCGGTCGAGATGTAGACTCTCTTAGCGCTGAGAATGGTGCAGCGAAAACAGACGGATCAGCTGCGGGAAAAAAATTGAAAAGGGACCATCACAGCGACTCGGACTCTGCAGGTGAACCACCGGTCAAGAGCAGGAATAATTCCCTTGGAGGCAATCGCAAGACGAATCAGAACCGGAAGAGCATCGATAACGGGAATTCCACATCAGCTGTGAATGGAAGACGGAGTAAACACCACAATCCATGGGCGCTGGAAGAGGCCGAGGCACTTGTCGAGGGCGTTGCAAGATGTGGAGGTGGAAAGTGGGCAGATATTAAGAAGCTCGGTTTTCCAGCAATCGAACATCGCACTGCAGTAGATTTGAAGGATAAATGGCGCAACCTTCTGAGGATTGCAATGCTACTGCATCAACCCGTCAAGAACGCGGGTGACAAGAAACGCGAAATTCCACCCGAACTGCTCGCGCGTGTGAGAGAACTCGCAGCAAAACAAGTAAAGAAGCAGGCACAGGACAGCCGAGGCAAAAACTGCCGCTGAATGCCATGTTGGTCTTTCAAGACGCTGTTTTCTTACATTTCTTTTGCTGTTCGCACGAAATACAATCGTAGCGCAAACGTGCAAATGACTTGACCATTTGTTGCCGGGTTGCCCTAGCCATCCTCTTGATAGCAAGATTCGCAACACCCGTGCGCTGTAGCAATTATTCTTCATTTTATTTTGCTAGACAAAACTGTTAGATGTGTGGGTGTACATTTCTAAAGCAGGGACAAGGGCAATTAGTCCGAGGACGATGTTACCAATTCATTGTTTGGCACACGGCCCAACAGTCACAACCATACAGGGTCAGTGATGGACTCAACTAGGCTGCTCTCCTCTCCATGTAACATAAAAAAAAATGAACACTAGAAGGGATGGTTTCGTCCCCAAGTTTTGCGGAGGAGTAGTCCGTCAGACCGCGCTAACTTTAGAAAACGACTTTTTAAGTCTCTGTGCCGCGTCGAGAATATTTTCCCTGTGGCCAAAGGCGGAGCAGCGAATGAAACCATCACCTGCAGGCCCGAAACCGCTGCCCGGAGTGACGACAATGTCGCACTTGGTGAGCACCTCGGTGAACACTTCCCAAGAGTCGCGGCCGTTGAATGACACCCATACATAAGGTGCATCAGTGCCGCCGTATACATCGTAACCCATCTCTTCGAATGTTTCTTTGAGGATTACTGCATTATCTTTGTAGAAAGATACAAGGTCAGACATTGCCTTCATGCCCTCGTCAGAGAGGCAAGCCATTCCACCAGCTTGCGCGATATTTGATGCTCCGTTGAAAGAGGTAGACATCAAACGGTTCCAATCGTTCTTCACCAGACTTCCGTCCAAAAACTTGAGCTTTTCAGGAACGACCGTCCAGCCAAGACGCAGACCTGTAAAACCTGCGTACTTAGAGAATGAACAAGTTTCAATACAGCACTCGTCAGCCCCTGGAATTTCAAATATGGTCTTGGGACAGTCCGGATTTGAGATGTAAATGGAGTATGCGGCATCATAGATAATGATGGATCCCGTTTCCTTGGCATGTTTCACAAGTTCGGTGAGTTGCTCCCTCGTAGCGGCCGCGCCGGTTGGATTGTTTGGAGAACAGAAAAAAATTAGCTCCGCGTCCTTGGCAAGGGCCAAGTTTGGGAAAAAGTCATTATCTGAACTGCAAGCAAGGTAGACGATGTCGCCATATTGCTTCGATGCCTCATCATAAGTTTCGGTGTTTCCGATCATCACAGAGGAATCAACGTAGGCAGGATACGATGGATCCTGCACTGCGACGCTACGATTGCCGC